>SAMEA3663085__coassemble_39_pt1 | contig 75814 bp, 54 predicted proteins | sample SAMEA3663085__metabat2_low_PE_011 | metagenome-assembled genome bin SAMEA3663085 (sample SAMEA3663085) | pig gut metagenome | biome: pig gut; feature: pig-associated habitat; material: faeces | place: France | collected 2012
AGGAACTTCTGCAAGGTTCAAAAGACGAAAAAGAATTCTCCACGCTCAAATCATATCTAGGCGAAATTCCCCTATACTCCTTAAAGCTCGGCATTCAGTCTTATGAAAATGCCGCGAGCCTCAATTTTAGATGCCGGAGAAAAGGAGTTACAATCCGAAGCACAGTCGATTTGCTTATCGCCGAGACCGCGATAGAAAATAATATTCCCTTGCTCCACGATGATGAAGATTTTGTAAATATGGCTCGCGTTATTACTGAATTAAAGCTCGCTATATAAAAATAGCACATAACAAGAAGTTCAAAGCCGACACAGGCACAAGGCCTGTGCGGTTTAACTCGTTGTTATGCTTACACGCCACTGGCGTAATTAGGAGAAATATATGAAAAAAATATTTGTAATTATAAGTATATTATTCTTATATAATTTCTCTATTTATTCAGAAGTAAATAAATTACCTTCTTTTATTGAAACTTCAATTGGAAAATTTATATTAGAATTTGAAGGTATTTATACATGTGCATTAGAAAATGATAATAAAGAAATTGTTCTTACATTTTCATTTGATAGAGATTGCACAAAATCTGAAATAGAAAAAAACATAAAAGATTTAGTAGAAGAATATTTAAAATTACCAGCAATCGAAAAGCAAATATGTTTGTATGCTGCAGAAAATGCAGCATCAGGGGAATATAAAGATATAATATCGAAATCAAGTCGAATTTATGAAATTTTAATTCAAAAAAATGGAGAAGAAACTTTTCTAGAATATTATCTTATTACAGAAGAACACATATATGGTTGTGATTTTGTAGTAGTTAGGTGCGATTTAACAGGAGCACTTGATGGAGCATATTTAGTCGGTTGGCAGGATTAATAAAACAGAAAGGAATATTTTTTTTGCAAGTCAAGCTTGCAAAAATTAGGTTGACAAATGAATACAATATTCGTATATTTTAAGTAAAGAGTGGTCCTGCTTAGTGGACGATACAAAACAAGACTGGAAACAGTCTTCTATAAGGCTTTCCGTTTGGGAAGCCTTTTTTTATGGAATAAAATGAAACTATTAAATTCAGACATCAATACAACAAGCCCTGCTTTGGTTCAGATTGATGCAGCCTATCTTGCTTATTTGCATTCTTTCGAGCCAAAAGTAAGCCTTAAAAAAGATAGACCGTTTGTCGGACTTGCAGTTAGAATAAACGGAAAATTGTTCGTTATTCCCCTAACATCACAGACTACTCAGGAAAGAAAGAAGAAAGGTCTGAAAAAAAGAAATTCACTTACAACAACTTTCATAAAGGCATCGGGAATAGAGATTTCTGACTTGCTTCATAACAATATGATACCAGTTCCCGAAAAATTAGTAACCAAAATTATAATCGATCCTATAAAAGATACTTACTTAATGAACGAATATCGTTTTATCCGTAAACATTGGGTAGAAATAAACAGCAAATCAATGATGATTTATATTGAAAGAAACAATGCCGAAACTCGTAATTATGAATTTTTGAAATCAATCTGCTGTGATTTTAAAATGCTTGAATTAAAATGCGATGAATGGATAAGAAATAATCCATAGATAAAAAAAAGCATGTTATGCTTACACGCCTGTGGCGTGATTAAGAAAAATATATGAAAAAAATAATTTTAATATTAACAATAGGTTTATTTTTTATTTCATGTCAAAAAAAGCAAGTTCCAGTTGAACAGGAACAAGTTACACCTTTGAATATGGTTTACATTGAAGGTGGCTCATTTATGATGGGATATACTGACTATGAGAATGTAAACGGGATAATTCAGCTTTGTTCAGTACCAAGAAAAGTAACACTTGATGACTTTAAGATGAGCACTACGGAAATAACCCAAAGCCAGTATAAACAGCTTATGGGCGAAAGAGACGATTATGACTTCTATAGTCCAGATTATCCTGTGGAACTTATTACATGGTACGAAGCTGTAGAATTTTGTAACCGTTTGAGTGAAAAAGACGGCTTTGAAAAATGCTATTCCTATGAAGGAGAAGATGTTTCATGTAATTTTTCTGCAGATGGTTATAGACTTCCTACGGAAGCAGAGTGGTATTATGCTGCAATCGGAGGAAAATATGACGAAGGTTTTTCCTTTAGTGGAAGTAACAAATCAAGTGAAGTCGATGCTGAAATGGTTAAACATGATCTTTCTCCTGTTGCAACAAAAAAATGCAATCAGCTTGGTTTGTATGACATGACAGGTAATGTATATGAATGGTGTTGGGATTGGTTTGATATTAATGAATTTTTATATGATACTCCGCTAACAAATCCCAAAGGTCGATTTTATATTTCATTCATACATAGTTCTATATGTAATATCTTCTAACAGGCTGTCCAATAAGTTTGCATTACGGTGGTTGAGTTTATCGAAACCACCACATCCTACGCTTTCGTATAGTCTTAAATTATCTGTGCTTAATGTACTCGTAAACAATTCATATCTACAATTCATCAGTGACTTCTTCTATTGTTTGTTTTAATGACGGAATATCACTTGGCAAATAGTTCATATAACTTTTGTGCAAGGAAATCAGCGTATTCCCGGCGTGCTGTCTTCTTAAGATGGGAACCGTCCACTAAATAATCTGACCAGTTTTCTTTAGTGAGAGTCCATGCCTCTTGCATATTGACTACGCTAGCGCCTTCACATTCCGCTACACTTTTCATAACACTAATATAATCATCAATCGTTCCCTCGCCAAAATTATATTCATTAGACAACTGATCCATGTTAATCAAATAACTAAGCGTAGGTATAAGCATCACGATTTCGGCATCTGGATTTAATTCTTTAATCACTGCAATAGAATTCAGTAAAGCACTCTCATAACTATTGTCACCAGTTAAAGGAACCGCCATTGAACAATCATTAGCACAATGCTCAATAAAAACATATCTAGCTTCACTTATTGCATTTTTTATTTCTTCGCTTTTCTTGTTATCATTATCAACAAGAATCGCTTCCATACTATCTTTTGATCCATAATAACCTTTAATTTTGGAAGCACATGTACCCGGCAAACAATAATTCAAAACCTCAAGCGAAGTAATCTCTTCAAGACATCTGCCTATTCCTTCGGGACCCTTATCTAATCCCCAAATACTGTCACCCAATACAACAACCTTGCCCGAAAGTACTTTTAAATCTATTGTCTCCAATTCTTCAGTTTGTTCTTCTACTGGTTTCATAGTGATTTCATTGCTTTCAACTATTGGTTTTTCGTCAGTAATATCTAATTCACTACCACACACACCAACAATACAAGCAATTAAAGCAATACATAATAATAAGAAAACGTACTTTTTCATTCTTACCCTCCACTTTAAAGTATAGAATCGGAAACAATCGGTCTCACATTCAAATAATAGTGATTTCTACCCCAATTTTAGCAAATTCAAAGCATAATATCCATTTTTTTCTTTTTTCACCCATATTCAGAGCAGTGTAGTGCTCATTACTTTTGGGACATCCCCATAGATGAATTGACGTATAGATTGGTATCATATACAATACTATTAATGAAACGTCTTGTAGTAATTGATACAAATGTCGTTCTGTCTGCTTTACAAAGCAAAAACGGAAAATCATTTGGATTGATTTCAAAAATTGGCAGCGGTTTGTTTGACTTTGCAATTTCAGTTCCACTTATTTTGGAATATGAGGCAATCTTGAAAAATCACCTGGACAGAAATATTTTTTCAGACTCCGACAGAGGTTCTCGAAATAAATTTATGGCAGTTTTATCAAAAGTGCCCGCTACAGAACCTGCTGACTACGACAGATAATCACATAATAAGAAGTTATGCTGACACCCGCACTGGGGTGCAATATGTAATAATAATGAAAAAGAAAATTTTACTTAGTTCGATTTTAGTATTTTTTTCGCTAACTTGTATTGTTGTGTTTTCGACTATTGCTATTAAAGAAAAAGCACGCAAAGAAGCAATGGAAAATACGTTTTTTCGTAACTTAAAAATAATCTGGAATGATGAAACAGAAAGTTCTAAAGGTAAAATAATAGAGATTCCATTTCACATATATGTAAGTTCCATGGGAGATGAAGAATTCTATATACGCAGACTTAAAATTGGAAAAACGAAATCGGTTCGACTGAAAATGGGGCATTATAAACTTTCACCAGGTTTTAGTTATGACTCTCCTATGGGGTATTCAATAACTATAGAACCTACAAATAATTGGTTTCGGAGAAAAGACGATTTTATAATAATTACAATCCATAAATTATAGTAACCAATGCATAAACCACGCAGTCAAACCCACTGCGGTACAACCCATTGTTATGTGGACGGGCTACTGACCCACTTATTGTTAATATGAAAATCCTCCAGCATTTTTTTCTCTTAAAATTTGTTCAGTGTACACTGAACAAAGGGATTGAAAAGTCCCTTTGTTGCGAAACTTCGCTTACACTCGTTTCGCAACACAAATAAGTCGGCGGACATAAAACGCGGAGGATTATTATGAAAAAACTTCTTAAAATTTCTGCACTTATTGCAGCAATGGCTTTATCTTGTGCATTCTTTGGATGCTCAAATGGAAATTCATCTGGTGGCTCAACAACAATTTCATTCGATGACTGTACAGCAACTGCAACTGGAGTAACTCTTTCTGACGGAAACTGGACTTTAAAAATAACAAAAAGTGATGACGGAATGTCTTCAGAAACAAACATCAAAGCAACTGCAAGTAATGGAAGTTATACATTTAAATCTGGTTCAGGAACAATGGCTGTTGATCTTTCAAAAAAGATGACACCAGAAGAGCTTACTGAGTTTAATGCCCTTTCTACTGATAAAAAAAAACAGACAATTATAAAAGACATGGAATGCCCCGAAGATGCAACAATTACTTTTAATGAAAATATCGTGACTATAAAAGCATCATTTTCTACTGAATATCTTCAAGAGATTCAGGCTACATTTGATTTGTCAACTCTTCCACCCAAGGCTATAATCAAAACAAATTCAGATAAAACAAAGTATACAATAACATTCTCTAGAGAAGGAAGTACAATGGTATTTTATATTAGTAAAGACTAAAAACCTTTGTTGATATGTAAAAATCCAGTCCAGTCAAGCTTGACTGGATTTTTTTTTGATATTCTGAGCGACCATCTCCGTAGCTAGTATTACATCCCCGCTTTTCTGGGGTGCCGGGTTTACAAATGAAAGAAAATCAAAATATCCGGGGAGCAGTATGTTTGTTATTTTTTTTTATTTTCCAACGCAAAAGTTAGCAAATATGCTGCCTAAAACATCTTCTGGGGTAACATCGCCGGTTACTTCTCCTAAGAAATCTAAGGCATCTTCTAAGTCTTGAACTACGGCATCTAAAGTGTAGTTGTCATCAGCAGAAACAAGAGCGTGTTTTACACATTCCAGCGCCTGGGCAACTGCATTTTTTTGCCGCTCTGAACCGATTCCAGCCTGCTCTCTTTCTGTGGTAAGGCCTGCAGTTAAAAGTTTTGTTGCTTCATCAAACAAATCTTTCATGCCCTTTCCATTTTTAGAAGAGATGTACACGGAAGTTACATTTAAGCCCGCGTTGCGCATGGCGTCTGAATGCGCAGAAGGGGGTGTGTGAGCAACGGAGTGCGAACCAGGGGGAAGGCTTTCCCCCTCATTAATATCTGCTTTTGTAAATACAACAATAAGTGGTTCACTGGCATTTTTTATAAAGGAAATATCTTCTTCGTTCATGCCGGCGGTTGAATCTATAAGATAAAGCACTACATCGGCATCGGTAGCAAGGTTACGGGTTAGCTGAACTCCACGAGCTTCTATTACATCGTCGGTTTCGCGAAGGCCTGCTGTATCAAAAAGACGAACCGGGATTCCATTTATACTTGCCCAAGATTCAAGCCAGTCCCGGGTAGTTCCTTCTATATCGCTGACAATTGCCCGTTCTTCTTTTAAAATTGCATTAAAAAGTGATGATTTTCCTGCATTTGTACGTCCCGCAAGTACAACCCGAGCTCCATCCTGATACAATTTTTCACTTTTCCAAGAATCTGCCAGAGACTGCAGCCTTGTGATTGCATTTTCTATGTCGCTGCGATTAAAAGTGTCTGCAATTGTTTCTTCATCTTCTGGGTATTCTATTTCCACTTCAATTGCAGCCAGAGTATCTATGATTAATTTTTTGATTTGGTCTATTTCTGTAAAAAGTGAGCCTGAAAGTCGGCCTACTGCATGGGAACGGGAAACATCTGTATGACTGTCTATGATTTCTTTTACGGCTTCGGCTTTTGTTAAATCAGTTTTTCCATTTATATAAGCACGGAATGTGTATTCACCTCTGTTTGCCTGGCGAAAACCTGATTTAAGCATAAGATTCTGAACTGCTGTTACAACACTTGGACCACCATGGCAAAATATTTCTACCATATCTTCCCCTGTAAAACTCTTTGGGGCACGATAAACGGCACACATTACTTCATCAATTTTACGCCAAGATTCCTCATTCCTACTTCCTAATTCCTCATTCTCTTTTTCAACTATCCAGCCATAAACGACTGTATTACCCATTGCTTCTAAAAGGGCCTTTGGACGAGAAAAACATTTGCTAACTAACTGGATTGAATTTTTACCAGAAACCCGAATAATTCCCAATGCAGCAGGAGCTAATGCTGTTGCAATGGAAGTTATTGGTTCTTCTGGTGTATATTGATTTAGAGTCATGCTCTAAATTTATTGATTTGTGTATACATTGGCAAGGGGTGTAAGCAAAAATGGTGTATAAAGTGTACCATCATCTTTTTTAAATTCCTGTTGTCTTACGGAATCCAAAATTGCTACATCAGTTGACTGTATTCCTGATGTTGGTGAACGTTTCTTTGTTCCAAATGCAGGTCGCTGATACTTTGCCTCTGGTGCGGTTCCTGTAAAGGCTGCATCCTCTGTAACATCTTTTGGAGTTGTTGAATAATCTCCTGAGTTATTCCAGCACATGTATCCACGGTTTACGGAATCTCTAACTCCAAAGAATTGTTTTTCTATGTATGACGAATTGTAGTATGTTCTGTCATAACTTACATTCAAATAAAAGCTTTGTACCCAAGGACGAATAATTGCTCTATTTCTACACAAAACGGTATTTCTGAATGTTCCGTAATAGTAAATTCTGTATGTTCGATCTGCAACAGGATCATAATTTAAGAAGCTCTGTTCAAAATGGCTTGGATAGAACATTGGACCAATTACATCTACATACTCTGCAAGCATTTCTGCATCTTGTCCTGTTCTTGTTCCACTTCTGTACCATCCGTTAGCACCATAAATATCGATTCCAATTGGGGCATCAATATTTTCTCTTGCGTATGAAAGGAATGAAATTAATGCTGATTCTTTATCCATGCCTTCATCACGCCAGCGGTATTTTGCATTTGCAAGGTTTGTTCCATCTGTTGGGAAGCGGATATAATCAAATTGAATTTCGTCAAAACCACGTTCTATTAATTCCTTTGCAATTGCAACGTTATATTCCCAAACTTCCTGACAATATGGGTCTACCCAATATTCATCATAATAGTTTGTTACATATTTTTCTGTTCCATCATCTGCAGTAATCTTTTCTTTTCCTCGAATTCCACGCCAAATTTTTCCTGTTTTGGAATCTACAACTGCATATTTTCCATTTTCATATTGTGAAAGTGATTTATCTTTAAAAGTTACTACACGGGCAATTAAATATGTATTATCTTCTTTGAACTCTTTTACAAAATGATCCAAATCGATTTTATACTGAGTTACTGAACCTTTTTCTTTTACCAATGGATCTATTGTGTCGTAGCGAAGTAAACCCGCATCGTCTTTCATATCAATTACGATACTGTTCATGTTACGATCTTTAAGCAGTTTTTTATACTTATCTATTCCCGACTGAAGTCTACACTGATAAGCTGAGGCATAAATACTTTTTTGTCCATTTGCAACATCTGCATAAGGTGTATTAATTGTTCCAGGATAAAGTTCCCAAAGTTCACTTACACAAACACCTTTAGAAAATCCACTTTTTGATTTTGGAATCCAGGCGGTATTTACCATTCCAGGAACTGCATTAAAACCCTTTTCCCAATCACGTAATTTTGCAGGTGCACCATTAGATGATTTTGTTTTTACATTTAATGATCCAAAACCTTCCAGCTGTGTATACAAAATTGTATCATCAACAAATGTCATGGCATCTATTGCATTAACAGGTTCTTCCCCTTTGTAAAGAAGCTCTCCTCTTTTTGAAGTCCAATTGAATTTATAAATGCGAGGAATATATCCTTGAGAAATATATATTTCTGTTACTTTTGTTCCATCTTCTGCTGTCCGAACAACTGGTAAAATATCTGAAATTTCATCTGGATATGAAAGGGACTGCATAATTTCAAAACCTGCAGTTACATCATTCCAGGCTGGTTTTTGTCTATTTGGAAATATGTATGAAAGTCCAAAAATTGGATGAGACATAAAAACAACAGTTTCGTCGTCTATGGTGGCAATTGCTACAGCTTTCATACCTGCTGTTGATTTACTCATTGAACTAATATTTGTCCAGTTTTTTCCACCATCTTTAGAAAGATAAACGGCATCTTTTGTTGCAGTTACCATTTCCAGATTATTTGCCGGATTAACACAAAAATCTTTTAATTCCTGAATCTGTTTATAAAGGGTGGTCTTTTTTCCATCATATTTTTTTAGAGTTAAAAAAGATAAACCTTTGTCACGTTCTTCAAAATTTACTAAATCTTCTGAATAAAACAAACCTTTTGAAGTGCGGATATACCATCCTTCTTTTGTTTTTTCATTTTCTGTAAAAACAACACGTTCTATCTGATCAACACGTCCATTTTCCCAAATAGGGACGGCTTTATTTTTCTGATTAATCTTATACAATCCATTGTCTGAACCAACAAGGAAAACATTTGCATCTGTGATTTTTTCAGATGAACTACTTTTTTCCGGCAGCTGATATAAAGGTTTAATTTCTTGAGAAAAAGCAACAGCCGATAACAACACCATTGAAATAAATAAAAGAAGATATTTTTTCATGATATTATTATCGGCTGTTAAAACTAATAATTTAGTTATTTAATTTGTTTTAATATATTTCTTTACAATATTCTAGAAGATATTTGTTCGTAAACCAAATCCTAACTGGAATACCATACTATTGATATTTTCACCCGAAACGTCTGATGGAATAAACCATAATGCTGGTTCCAGATAGAATGAGAAGGCACTGAACGAAGTTGCTTTCTGTCTTACAATTTTAGGGAATTCAACCTGTCCTACAATTGCAGAAAGCCACTGTGGTTTTCCAGAACCAGTCTGATTAAAGCGAGAGAATTCAGCACCAACGGCGAAGTTTGCATATAACCAGTCATAATCATGTCCCCAGAAATAACTGAATGGAATTGCAGAAATGTTAGCCAAAAGTTTCATACCCATAATGTTATTTCCACCATAACGCATTGATGTAGAAGGCTGACCAAAGAAACCGTATACTGTATCACGCTGAGACTGGGTAAACTGTCCCCAACATGCCTGTAATTTTACGTTGTCATCAAAGAAGGTTAATCCTAATCCAACTTCAAATAATGTTGAACCCCAAATACGGACATCTGCATACAAACCTTGGATGAATGCTGGAACTTCATAAGCAGATTTGTCACCTTTTCTGAATGTAACCACAACATCCTTTAACTGTACATCATCACTAGAAAGTCCTGATACATCAAGTACCTGATTATATCTTCCGCCTTTTCCAGGGGCAATCAAACGGATTTTTGGTGCAGAGTTATCTATCTGTACAATAGTTCTTTCAATTGCTTTTGTTCCATCTTTCATTGTGGCACGAATAAGCATGAAGTGATATCCTTCTGTCAAATCCTGGTTTTCTACACGATACTGCCATTTTGAATTATTAGAAAGCAATTCAAAGGTCTTTCCGTTATTAAAACTGATTTCAATTTTATCAATTGTTCGTCTTGCCTGAAGTAATTCTTTTTCTTCTTTTGGTGTTTCTTTAGATTTTAATTTTGCCTCTTCTTCTTCAGTAGGAATATATCCTGCTTTTCCTTTTAAGTAAGGACGTTCTGTTGCAAAATCACCATAAGTAAAGTTATCCAAAGTAATCCATGAACCAGTTTTGCTATAAGTAATTGTCTGTTCCCGTGATGTTACTTTTTTGCCATTTGACAGAGTTGCTTCCACTTTATATGTATGAACACCATCGGTCATATCAATTCTTTCTCTTGAAACAGCAGCACCATTTTCATCAACTTTATCTGTTTTTTCTGTTGTTGGTGGTGTAATTTCAAACTTAAAGAATCCAGAACTTGTAGATTCTGTTTCTTTTACCAGTTTGTTATCAACAAAGAGTTTTAATTTTTCAACTTTAATATCTGCAAGAGTTTCTGTCTGTCCATAAATGTTAAAGTAACCGTTTTTATGCTCACCATTTAATGGATACAAAATATCTACAGAAGCTGTAGCCTTTGTTTTATCAAGATGAATATTACGGCTGGCATTTGTTTTGTTTCCGGCCTTGTCTTCACCTGTTAATTCAACGTTATAGAAACCGTTTGGTAAACTAGAAATGTCTATTGCTTCACCAATAATACGTTCAATCTTAAGATTTCTTACTATTGGCTCAGAACTTCTTTCCATGTTACGAATTGTTACATACATTTTTGTAATTTCTACGTTATCGTATGCATTACCAGAGAAGAATAATGTTCCTGTTGAAGTTGAATCGTCCAATGGATATTCAAGGGAAATATTTGGTGCATCGTTATCAATATTAATTAAACTTGAATACAAGCCCTGAATTCCATAATTATCTGTAACTCTTAAAAACACAACCTGTGTTCCACCAGGAATTGCTCTAGTATCAACTTTATATGACCAGTGTTCTTTTCCAACTGCATCATTATATGAGTTACCGTTATCCAAGGAAATTTCAACTTTTGCAATTCCGTTTTTATCGCTGGCAACACCAGAAATTTCAATTACATCACTAACAGAGGTATCAATTGTTGGCAATTCAATAGAGCCTTTTGGTTCTTCCAGAGAAACACGGAATCTGCGTTTTGCTTCTTCACCGCGAACACCATTCTGATCTACAGCATATACTGTCACAACATGTTCATTATCTGTCATTTCAGCTAATGGAACGTAGATTTCGAAGTTTGAACTTAATTCATAAACAGCTTCTGGATCTGTTGTGCCATAAATTTCATTTTTTGCAACCTGACGATATTCGCCATTATCAATTTTGTAATAAATTTTTGAATCACCATCATCATCAAATACAACACCAGAAATAATGAAGTCTCTTGTTACTACTTCTTTTTCTTCTGGAATATGAATTTCTGTTACTGGCAAATCTGATTTATTATCAACCTTAAAGTCCCAGCCACTTTTTGTTGTAGCGTTACCTGCGGCATCAACAAAGTTGAATGACATTCGCTGTTCAATTGGCTGGTCTTTTGTACCAACGTGTGTCTGAATAAGAGGATTAAGTTCAAGTTCATTTTTTCTGCCACCAGTTGTATATTCGGCTCTTACAAGTTCACCTGCTTCTTCAATATCAAAAACAATTAAGTTATCACCATTTACAATGTCACCTGTAAGAGGCTGAACTACTGTAACAGCTGGTGCAACTGTATCTTTGAAACATGCAAAATTAGAATATGAAACATGATCAGCATTATCTGTTGCACGAATATCAAGAGTAATTAATCCGTCTTCAAAATTACTTACATCAATATCACGAGAGAATGTAACACCACGTCCTGGTGTAATACTAAACTTACGCCATGTAACACCGCTATCAAGGGAATATTCTACAGAGCGTACACCAAGAGCATCCTGAGCTGTACCACTTACACTTAATACTTTTCTTACCCACTGTGTTGTTTTTGGACTTTGCACAACAAGATTTGGAGCTTCTGAGTCTGCAAGAATATTAATAGAACGTGATTCAAATACACGTCCATAAGGGTCTGTAGCTCTTACACGGACATTGCTATAATTTCCATCTTTTTCGGCACTCAACACAATTACATTTCCAACTGTTTCAACTTTTAAACCGGAAATGCCACCTGCAATTGAAGCCGTAAATGTAGTTGGAATATTTACATAATAATAGAACTTAGAGCCATTTGTAATGATATAATTTCCATCCTGTGAATCGTAAGTTGTATTATAATCTGCAAAGTTATAAATTTTTTCTGAATCATCTAATTCTTCTGCTTTTGGACGAATTATCGAAACTGTTCCATTAAGAACTACATCTTTACATCCTGCTGCTTTTACAACAACCTTAAAGTTTGTAAGTCTTGCTGGAAGATTATTTAATGGGAATGTAGCATAATATCTGCCATTTTCAGCTTTAGACACTTTTGCAGCACCACTCTGTCTTACATCTCCACCAGGAACCGATGCCCCGTAAATTTCATATGAAACACCGTTTACTGTAGACATTGTATCAATTGCTACAGTTACATAGTGTTCAGGATTTTTTGCAAGTCCTCTATTAAGAACTACATTCATTCCACTCTTATAGGATTCTTCATCAACTTTAGCAATTGCGGCAGATAATTCGTAAGCTTTATTAACTGCTGGTGATTTGTAAACTGCAGAAACGCCATTTGCTTCAACGGTCATCTGTAAAATATTGGAACCATAGTTCATATCTGCCCGTGGGAATGATTCAAATGCCTTTTCTAATTCCCCCTGATATACAGCAACCCCGTAAACATCAAAGCTGTCAAACCAGGTAACAATTGGCTTTGCAGGACCTTTTGCTTCTGGAAGATTATTGATTAATACTGCAGTCGCTTTTTTATTACCTGCACCGCTAGCTGCAAGAATTTCAACTACATAAGTACCAAATCCTAATTCATCCGTATTAACATCAATTGTAAAAGAACCACCAGAAACCGTTACTTCCTGATATTCCTCCATAACATTCTTTACTGATGTAACAGTTGCGTTTTTAGGATTCAAAGTTGCATAAGCTTTCAGCAATCGATATGAAACTGTACCCAAACCTGTTTCACAAGTTACTCGCCCTGTAATTTTTACAGGACCCGCAGCACCGTCAACAGCTTTACTATTTATTCTTGAGCCATTTGCTCTAACATCAGAGAACACTGGAGTAGCTTTATCATTTACAAAAATCATTGGTTTTGAAACAAGAGTTTTTCCATTTCTGTCTGTTTTAACCTGAATTTTTACAGGAGAAGAAGTTCCCACTGCACTACCAGGTTGAAGCACAATCTGATTTCCAACCAATTTTGCTCTTACAAATTTTGTGGCAGGAACAACTTCAACAGATGTTGCATTACCACCAACTACATATCCACTTGCAGGGAATTCCGAATTATTTGTTACAACAAGATTTCCCTCTGCATCTTCAACAAAGGAACTGTCATCAAAAACAAGCTTCAATTCATCACTAACAATTTTTCCTGTATCTGAAACGTGGAAGAATGCTCTATATTCAGAAACTCTATCGAGAGAGTCTGTAGCCTTAATTTCTACACTCATTACTCCCCTTGGAGAATCTGGATTTAATGGAATGGAAACTTTATAACTTGCTGCATTTTTCAATTCAGCAGTATTTGCACTCATTCCATCTTTACCCCAAAGTAATTCTGAATGTACCTGCTTAAGACCTAACGGAGCATTTACGGTTACCTCAAATACAGAGCCTGTTTCTGGATGCACTTCCATTCCATTTTCATATTTTCTTCCACCAATTTTTGCATCGGTAAAAGTTGGTGCAACGCCTTTAGATTCAAACTGAACTGTAACAGGATTTCCTTGCACTCCATTAACATCATATGGAGTTACTGTAATTTTATGAGAGCCAACAGACAAATCTGATGCTTTACAGAAACTATAATAATAAGCCCCATTTGTTTCCTGTTCTACTGCAGGCTGTCCATCTAACTGAACTTTAACCTTACTTACACTGTCATCATCCTTTATAAAACCACGAACATAAACAAGCTTATCATCACCAGAGAAAACTGTTCCTGGGGCAGGATTCATGATTGTAGCAACAGGTTTATCTGCTTCAGGACTAAGAGAAATAGTTTCTGTATGCTCAACAACGTTGCCAGCCTTATCAACTGCACGAATTGTAAGTTTTTCAGATTTAGCTGAAGAACCAACTGTATCAAGATTAATAGACCAATATGGGTTACCAGGAACTAAATCAAATTTTCCACTTTTGTTTCCAAATGTCCATGATAAATCTGTAATTCCCATGTCATCTTTTGCATAACCTGCAACCGTAAACTTTCCATTTACTGCCTGTCCTTTTGCTGGATAGACAATTTTTACTTCTGGCTTTGTATTATCTATAAAGTAGAGGAATGAATAGTAACCTACAGAGCCTGAAACATCTATTGCTTTAAATAAAACTACAGCTGCACCATCTCTGAATTTCCTTGTATCAACAGTAAAATCAAATGAAACAGTAGAATTTTTTAATGCCTGTTTATTATTTTTATCTTTTGTATTTCCAATTGAAACAGGAGCATAGAATTGTCCATTATCTGTAGAATAATAAAGTTCTTTAATACCATTACCATCAGTAACAAGACCTTTAAAGTGAACATTACCTGAAACAAGCTGTCCCATTACAATATTATTTACATTTGTAACAGGCTGCTTACGGTCCAACTGCCACTGCATCACTACTGGGTTTTCTGGATTACTTTCAAGACCATTAATATCATACCCAATTACTTTAATTGTATGAGGACCTTCTTCCAAATCGTTTGTATCAAGATAGTATGACCAGAATTCTTTACCTTTTGCGGTAACTTTCTTTTCAATACTTTCTCCTGCAGAATTAACTTTTCCTTCATCAAGAATAAGTTCAACCTTAGAAACACCATCATCATCAACACATGTACCAATAATGTTAAGGTTTCCTACAACACGCATATTAAAATATGGGTTTGTAACACCACATACAGGGCGATCTGATTCTGGATCAACATAAATATTGAAAGGCCCTTCAACTGCTACATTTCCACCAAGGTCAGTTGCAGTAATCATGATGTTATACTTTTGCGCTTTTTTCTTTGTGCGACTTTCCAAATCAATATCTTCCTGCCAGCTCTGAAGATTATCAACATGGATTTCTTCTACATCTTTTTTACCGTGGGCAAATAGGATTTGTGAGCTAAGCACGAAAAATACAGACAAGCAAACTAAAATTCTTGATTTCATAGTAAAATTCCTCACTTTTACCAGTTAAACATATTTATACCTATATATTATCGGACAAAATGTGAAATTTCACTACATTTATTTTTATTACATAGGATTAAGTGAAAATCCTAAACTAAAGTAGCAATCATTATTTTTAAAATCTGGAATAATATTCGATGTAAAAGTTATTTTTCCCACATTAAGAATAACTGGTGTCATAGCTAATTGGAAACTAAGAGCATAATGATTTTCCCACTCCAATTCTCCACACCCCACCCACTTTAAGTACCGTGGAAGATTTTTTATATGCATAGATTCAAAAGCATCTTCTGGTAAATAACTAAAACCACCGTAATAACATAAAGCAATTTTAAACTCACCAAAATAAAAAACACTAAAAAATGGAAGTGATTTTTGAATTTCGTACCCAAATAAAACCACTTCAGCTTCTACATCCATAGCATTATATGTAAAAATCTCACTTAACTTTTGCCCACCAAAATATATGTTTCCACTACTAATTAAAGAATCTTTATTTCCAGGAAAAACACCTGTTGTTATTACAAGAGGAAAGTTATATACAAAATTTCTGTTACATTCAATTGGAATTAAATGGGGAATAAATAGTTTTGCTTTGAATCCCAAATCATAAAAGCTAACTGGTTTAACAGAAATTTCATTATCAATAAGATTTAAATATTGATATGAAAAAATAGTGTCAAATGAGAATCCCGCTTTTTCATAGCGTCCAGGACCCGCTTTGTATATGCTACGAATCCCTGCAGAAACAGCACTTCCATTGTAGAAAAAATCAAAATTATTTTCTTCAACGGTTCCCCCATGGCCAAAATAATCAAATTGATTAGCTGCAATAACAAAATAGGAAATATTTCCCATTGGTAGTGCAGATGTGGTATTTATAGAACCATAGACCTGTTTTAATCCCATTCCATTAAATTCCCAGAAATTAGATAATTCGTAACTAAATAACGAAGTTTCAGTTCCCTCCGAATAATCAAACTGAAAGGCAAAGGATTTTAATTTATTGCTATACCCAACCTGATACATAAAAAGATTTGAATCCCATGGGTTAGAAGTAATATATGTTATTCCCAAAGATATAGGTTCATCATTTGTAACAGAATCATAGGAACGGGAAATCATACTGGTAAAGGGGATAAAAAGACCTTTAAAACTTCCATCCGAAAATTTGTATTCTCTTCCACTTAGTGCCTGCTGATTCTGATATATTTCAGATTTTTCATCACTGATTTTTGGAAGAGAAACATTTTTTGTTTCATATTCTAAATAATTATGATTTCCAATAAGCTTTAGCAATTTTGTTTGGTTATATAAATGTGAAACATAAACTGTTGTCAGCTCCTTTTCCCCTTCAAAAATTACAGGTGAATAAATACCTCCAGAAATGTCTTCTTCTAAAAGAGTGATTTTTTTATTTTCAAAAGATATGATTCCGCTTCTTGGTAAACTTCCCTTTTTTGTATAAGAAAAACTAAACTGACTTTTATTTGAAATTACTGGCGTAAGATATCTGAAAATCATCCCTTCTTCAGGCGCCCCGAAATTCTGTTTCTGGTTTCCCAAAATATCCCACACTAAAATTGTAAAATCCATTTTATTTTTACATATAAATGCAAAATCACCAGAATTATTGGTAAAAGGTGCAAAACTAAAAGGCATTACTTCAAAATCAAAATACTTTGACCATAGTTTTGTCAGTTCTGTTATTTTTCCATTTTTCGGATTTTTTTCGATTTTATACAAACTAATTCCGTAATTTTGCGACACAAATGTCTGACAGCCAAAATAATAAGAATCATCCTTTTTTATAATAAAACCATCTTCAATACCTGTAATACCTGTATCAAAAAAGCTGTTATTTTCAATATCATATATTCCCACAGATTTTCGAATATTTGCTTTTGAAGTCAAATAATATTCATAAATTAAATACTTACCGTCTGCAGAACATCTGATTGACTGCAAATTATTTTTTGTAAAAATTTTTTTTGGATTTGCACAACCTGATTTATTCTCCACATCACTCCATGGAATATAAAAAACTGAATGGGTAACACTATCTAAATAAAATAAACCATTTTTATTAGCAGAAATACTAGAAAACACTCTTCCGCTTTCGTTTGTAAACTTTGATTCAAAAATATCAGAAGCTTGTTTTGCCACAACTGGATCAGGTTTTATATTTTGGGGGATTTGGTATTCGCTAACAAAAGACTGCCACAAAGTTTTTAATGATATACCATAAATTTTTTTGTATGCTGATTTAACACTTATAGCACCTAAATTTACGCAGGTATACCAAAGCTTTGCATATTTTTCCATTCCATATTTTTCCTGAAGCCAGGCATTAAAAGCTCCATTAAAATAATAAAACTGCCCAAAAGGATAAACATCAGTTGCTGTTTGAACGTCAAAGTAATTTGGGAATTTATTTTGAATTTTTGCCTGCTTCACATTCTGCATGGAAAATTCATCATTTAACCGTCCTTCACCATTTTTACTTTCCATAGAAACAGTTGCACCTTCTGCCATTCCACTTGTAACTAAAAAAGCTGATGGACTGGCAGCATCTCCAAAGATTTGGCCTATTGTTTTAAAAAATGGATTTTTCAGATTATAGGTTACGGCATGAGTTAATTCATGTTTAAAAGTTGAAAGAACAGTTTCACTAAAAACTGCAAGCTCTGAATTTATTGCAGTGTCATAAATTACAATATGATTATATGGGTAGCTTGTCCAATAAGCATTAAATTCTTCGTTGCCAGAAGTAATAACAACTGGCATTCTAAAATAAGGTTCAAAGCAGAATTCCTTATACAATTCTTCACATAAAGAATCTGCATTTTGAACCAAAATAGATGCGGTTTGTTCACATTCAGAAGGATAAATAATATCAAACCATTTAGTTTTTACTATCTGCAAAGAATTTGTTTCTGCAAAAACGCCATTATAACTAAAAAAGAAGGAATTAATTCCAAGTAATAAAAAAAATGCAACAAACCACTTTTTCAAAATAAATCCTGTAATGTTAAGCTTTTATATTGTGGAAATTCTTTTTGTGGCATACTTAAAATAGACAGTTCCTAATGGAGCTGCAATTAAAAGGAAAATTGCACACATAATAAAAAATCCAATTGTATTTTTTGGTAAAAGGAAAACTCCAAGAACAACAAAAATTGCAGTTACTGTCATTGTTACAAAAACAGCAATTATTGAGTTTACATTCTGCTTAAAAGCAGCAATAGGATTTTCCCAATTCAATTTAGGATTTGCTGTATCAATAAACATTTCGGTAAAAATCAAAACTAATGATACTAATGATGAAAGAACCAAAATTCTTAAGAAACAAGGAGTTAATACAGCAATTTCATCTGCAATACCAATAACACCAAAAACAACACATGCAATTAAATCAATAATAATGTTTGAAACAATAATGTATACAAATGCATGTGCAAATTTTGCAAGAACAATAAGTTCATTTCTTACAGGAAGTGCTTTTAAATCATAAATTGATTTACCTTCCCGTGAAAAAGATGTTGATGCAATGCTAGTTCCATTACCCATAAAAATAATGAATCCGCTTAATGCTAATGAAATATAATATATTCCTTTAGTTTTGTATAAATCGGAATGTAAGAAATCTCTAATTGCAAAACCTAATTCTTTTAAGCCTTCTCCTGCACTTACAAGAGAAAAACCAATTGGAACAATCATAATCACTGGTAAAATAAGCACAAGAAGAGGTCCATTTGCAAAGAAAGCCGGTTCCCGCAATACAGTTTTAACATCTCTGTAAAAAAGTGATTTAAAAACCGAATTTACTTTGATTTCAGTTTTCATCATTTTTTCAGCTTCTTTAGAATCAATTCTCTTTGTTTTTACATCCGAAAAACCGTTTAAAGTTCTGATATACAAAGGAGCAAGTAAAGGAACAATTCCAAAAATAACCACAGCACAAACAGCTGCCATAGCAAGAATGGAAAGCCAGTTTCCCGCAAGAGCATTTCCAAAAACCTGCATTGCTTTTGTTTCTGCAACTTTTCCAACTGAAGAATTAACAATTAATGCTCCAATATCAAGGGTCTCTGATTCAACACTGGCCCCTGTCATTGAACCAATCATTCCACCACCAGCTGCAAAAAGAATTACAAAAAATGATGCAATTCCCTGCAAGAAATTCTTTTTACGCAACGAAGGAATTAAAGTTAAAACAAGAATCAAAGCGGCAAAAATAACAGCAATTGAAATTACACAAAGTGTAAGTGATGAAACAAGGAATCCAACATAGAATCCTGGTTTTGTGAATAAACCCTTTTTAATTCCATAAATTATGGAAGCAACAGCCAGTAAAACAACCCCAAATACAGAATCTGCAACAACTGCAATCCAGAATTTTGCACTGAATATTTGTTTTGCTGTTAATGGCAAAGACAAAAGCTGCTCTTCACCTGCTCCTGTACAATAATTTGTAGCAACAGACAAAAAACCAAAAAAGAATGTTATCATAAATGCTATGAACATTGCAGAAACTGGCATAATATATGTTTTGCCAGAAGCTTCAAGAGCGTTATAAAGATTTACCATTGTATTAATGTAAATAAAACCAAAAACACCAATACAGTATAAAAATAAAATCAAAATCAAAAGGTTTTTTGCTATACCTTTTGGACCTTTTTTAAAGTTGGCAATAAATTCGCCAAAACTAGCCATATTTGAATAAAGAATCTTAAATAATGAAAAAGTCATATTATTCTCCTGCTTTTACAAGATTAATAAAGATATCTTCCAAAGATTCTCCATTCTGTCCATGCTGAGTTTTAAGTTCATCCATTGTTCCAACAAAAACAAGTTTACCTTTTTTAATAATTCCAATTCTGTCACAAAGTTTTTCAGCAACTTCCATTACATGTGTAGAAAAGAAAACTGTCTTTCCAGCTTTTGCTCTTTCTCGCATCATCTCTTTTACAATAAATGCTGCTTCAGGATCCAAACCAACCATTGGTTCGTCCAAAATCCAGTTCTGAGGATCTGTAATTAAACTGGCAATTAAAAACAATTTCTGTTTCATACCATGGCTAAAAGAAGAAATTTTATTCTTAAGAACTTCTTTTAAACCAAATTTTTCACAAAGTTCAGAAATCTTTTTTGATCTGTCTTCTGCTGGAATTTTATAAACATCACAAATAAAATTTAAATATTCAATGGCTTTAAGTCTTGAAAATGTTTCTGGATTATCAGGAACAAAAGCAAAGGTTCTTTTTGCAGCAATTGGACGCTCTTTAATAGAAATTCCGTCTAATTTAATGTCACCTTCATCAGCCTGTAAAATACCAGTAATCATACGGATTGATGTTGTTTTACCTGCTCCATTTGGTCCCAAAAAACCAAAAATTTCTCCGTTATTTACCGTAAGTGAAAGAGAATCTACGGCTTTTACAATATCTGCATTGCCCTTTTTAGATTTAGCCTTACCATTGTAAGTTTTTGATACATTTTCTATCTGAAACATAAGCCCTCCATAAACTTTTTTTCAAATTCAAGTACTTGGGCTTATTATATATTTTTCTTAATAAATTAAACTAGTCCTAATTTTGCAATTATATAAACCAATGGAGAATTCCAATATAGAGCAACCTCGTTTGTACTGTAACTGCCAACGTGATCAATATAGCAGCTTACGGGAGCTACCCCTTCAAGCTTTTCCCTGGCTACAGCATCATTTAGACCTTGAGTTGGACCACCAGCAAGCATTCCAGGCATAGTTTCTTTTATAGCACCAGAAGGGCGATGATGAGGATTCTTTACAGTTTTAGTCCCAAAACCTGTTACATAACAAATATTCAAAGGATTACAACCAAGAATATAATTTAATTGATTTTTTGCAGCATTATAAAAATCCTGATTACCAGTTAAATCATAGGCAATCAATAAAATGTGAGCTTCATCACAAACAAAACCATTACTTCCCCAGAAAACTTTTACAAAAGGAACTCGGAAAGAAGAGGCTTGTACTATTTCCAGAATCCTTTGGGCACGACTAACTATTCCCTTTTCCAAAGTCTGCACAAAAGCTTTATCTGTAATCTTATCTTTATTTGTAATCAATATTTCTGTTCCGTAAGCACTGACCATGCCCCAGCTAAAGCTTTCATGCCACTGGCTGTCCCAAAGAGCTTTTGCTTTTTCGTAATATTCCTGATTTTCTGTTGCGGCAAACAATGCACAGAGCGCAAAATATCTTTCATCAGTTACATTGTTATCACCATATCCACCAGTTGTAATTTCACTAGGATTTATATAAAACTCATCATCATGACAATCAAGATAAGCTTGTGCTTTTATTGCGGCTTCTAATAATTTTTCTGCAAATGCCCCATCTGTATCCTTATAAAAAGTTGAGGCAAAAGCCAGACATCCTGCAAAATCTGCTGTAGCAGCTGTAGAAACAGGAGCTAAAACAATTTTTTCCTTTTCTAAGTGAGGCATAATAAATCCACAGAATTTGTAACAAGAAATTTTATGGTAGACGCCACCATCATCCCTTTGCATCTGAAGCATCCACTCAAGTTCAAAACGTACTTCATCAAGAATATCGAATTTTGTAAATGTATTTTTTGAACATTCATAGGCACGAAGCAAATCCATTACTGTTTTTGACGCAGCCACAATATATCTTCCATAATCACCCGCATCATGCCAGCCACCTTGAACATCTTTTGTTTTATCAGTTCCATATATTTCTGCAACACCAGTATGACATGCTGGATGAGCCCACTTTGATTGGGAAATATTATGTCCACATCTTGAAAGATAATAATAGTCTAATAAAGAGTTGTATAAATTATCATATAAAGATTTTCCAATTTCAAAAGGATAACTGTCTGTTTCACCACAACGAATCTTATAAGTTCCAGACTCACAAAAATCAGAAAAATCTAATGCAGAAATGTTTTGCTTTGTTAAATCATCATTTACAGCTTCACAAACTTTACCCGTATAAACACACTGATTGTCTAAAGTACAAATTGTAAAATCTTTTTCCGCGTAATAATCTCTATCCAAAAAAGCAAGTTTTTTGCCTGATGTTTCATAACCAATCTGATTAACAAAAATAAATTCTTTCATAGTTTAAATATAAAAAAATATCATCATTCTTGATTGAATAAATATCTATTCTAATTGCAAAGATTTATTTAATGTTAAAACTTCTACAAGAGATATTTTATGTTCTGATTTAGTACCGTCGGGATTTTTTAAAACCAGATCAATTTCAGCTTTTTTTATTTCCTGTGCCACGTCATCACCATAAAAACCTTTTACTAATTCAAGGTATTCATGATCTGTCATTTCTTCACCATTAAATACAGGAGAAAGAAGCATGTCTAAATACATAGACAATTCTGGATCTGCAGCTTCATAAAAATTCACCAATATCCGTGGAGATATATTTACATGAAGCTTATTATTTTTTACCTGTACCACGCCAGATGTAAAAAACAAGGATTTCTTTTCTGTGTCTGTCATTTTAATAGCAAGGGAGTTGTTTGTTGGAGTTGTAACCTTTACATTGGAAAAATTATCTGCCATTAAATCGGCCTGGATTCCTTTTGTATTAAAAACAGGTTTTTCTGCCATAATATTTTGGGATGTGCGAATTAATTTTTCCAATCCTTTTCCAGTCTCTCCTGTAAATGCTAAATCTATAGAACCATCTTTTTTTAATTCCATTTCTATTTTTGAAGAACAGCTAACAAACAATAAGGCTAAAAAAGCTATCAAAATATAAATATAATTTTTTTTCATTTCTAACTTACTCCCACAAATACAACAAACTGCCTCTACCAAAGTAACGAGCAAGGACGGCATTCCTGAGTGCAAGTACATCCATCTATTACATAGGCAACAAATCCATCCCTTTTCGATTTCGTTGCTGGTTTTTTTTCTGTTCCTAAAGCCCTTTTACCATCTGCCCCCTCACCTGGAAGTTCAGGATTTATTTCTTCTTCAGAAAAGCCCCCAGCAGAAGGCAAAACCCGCCCTGCTCCATAATATGTTTTTTTCCAATATCTGTCTGAAAGCGAGCGAATCAAAACTCCTGTTTCAGTACCATCACTTATTGCAGAAATAAATTTGTTATTTCCAATATAAATTCCTACATGAGAAATTCTTCCACTGTCAGTTGTTTTAAAAAATACCAGATCGCCAGCTTCTAGTTCACTATCTTTAATTGAAGAACAAAAATCATAAATAGCAGTTGCGGTTCTTGGTAATTGTTTTGCTATGGATGTTCGGAAAACATAAAAAACAAAACCGGAACAGTCAAAAGAATTAGGTCCATAGGTTCCATACTTATAGGGTTTTCCTTCCAAACTTTTGGCCAGTTCAACAACTTTATTTCGATTTTCTTTGTTTTTATTTGTACTAGATGAGACTTTTACAGTTTTATTTTCTGCACAAACACTAAAACATGCTAAAACAAAAAGCATAATTAATAAAAAAGTAATTTTACTTGTTGTTTTACCAGAGAATAATTTATGTTCCATGTAAAAAATTATAATACAGAATCTAGTGATTTAAAGGATTTTTTTATGAGAGTATGGTAAGAATTCTTTTAGATTTAATAAAACGTTTTCGTTAAAAAAAATAAGGCTATCCTGACATGCAGGATAGCCGTTTAAAACGCTGATTTTTAATTATTTTTGTAAGTTGTTACAACAGAGTTATCTGCGTTGCTGTATGGAGCTGGAATATATTTATCAGCCTTCCAATCGTTTTCCCAACGACATCCGTCTAATAAATATCGGAACTGATATTCCTTATCAACTTCCAATTCAATCTTTACAGAAAAAGAGCCGTCTTTTCCCTTTTTCAATGGAGTATCTGTACTGCTCCAACTGTTAAAATCTCCAGCAATATTAATTGTTTTTGCGCCTTGTGCAGCTTCTGGAGATACTGAAAAAGTTACTGTACATTTTGTCTTATCTTTTGAAAAAGATTTTTTTAATGCCATTTATTAATATCCTCTTAAAATTTGATTCGTATATTTTTTTAAGTCAACTGTAGATTAAAACATTTTCAATTTTCTTGCAAGAGAATGTTTTTTTTATTATATTATAATCACAAATTGCACATAAATCCGTTGATTTATCCAAAATTGCAAACGGAGCCTCTCGTATGAGCTGGCAAAATCTTGCTAAATAGGAGACTTATATGTCTATCTTATCTAACAATCACTATTTATTTACTTCTGAATCTGTTGGTGAAGGTCACCCAGATAAGCTTTGTGATCAGGTTTCTGATGCCGTTCTTGATTATTGTCTTTCTTTAGATAAAGATGCACATGTTGCCTGCGAATCTTTTTCTACAACTGATTTTTTAATGGTAGGTGGTGAAATCGGCTTTCAGAATATTACAGTCGATAAAGAATTTACTAAGAAATTTAATGCTGAAGTTGAAAAAATTGCCCGCCAGGTTGCTTTAGACATTGGTTACGATGATGCTGAAGTTGGTCTTGATGGTAAAAACTGTATTTTCATGAATCGTCTTCACGCTCAGTCTGCAGATATTAATCAGGGTGTTATTGGAAAACGTGGTGAAGAAGATTTGAAAGAATATGAAGGTCAGCAAGGTGCTGGTGACCAGGGAATGATGTTTGGATATGCTTGTAACGAAACTCCAGTTTACATGCCAGCTCCAGTTTATTACTCTCATCAGATTTTACTTCGCGCTCATGAGCTCCGTCATTCAGGAAAAATTTCATGGCTTCGTCCAGATGCTAAATCTCAAGTTACAATTGAATATGATGAAAATAACAAACCGGTTCGCATTGATACTGTTGTAGTTTCTCATCAGCATAATCCTGATATTGATTATGATACATTAAAGAAAACTATTATTGATGAAATAATTAAACCTGTACTTGAACCAACAGGACTTTTAGCTTCTGATACAAAATACTTTATAAATCCAACAGGACGCTTTGTAACAGGTGGCCCTGATGGAGATTCTGGTCTTACTGGTCGTAAAATCATTGTAGATACTTACGGCGGAATGGGACGTCATGGTGGTGGAGCCTTCTCTGGTAAAGATCCTTCTAAAGTCGACCGTTCAGCAGCTTATATGGCCCGCTATATTGCAAAAAATGTTGTTGCAGCAGGATTAGCTGATCGTGCAGAAGTAGAACTTGCATACGCAATTGGTGTTCCTTATCCAGTTTCTATTATGGTTGAAACTTTTGGAACTGAAAAAGCACCTCGTTCTAAAATTGAAGAAGCAGTAGAAAAAATCTTTGATTGTACACCAGCTGGAATTGTAAAAACATTACAGTTAAAACAACCAATCTATCGTAAAACTGCAAGTTATGGACACTTTGGTCGTGAAGGTTTCCCATGGGAAAAAACAGACAAAGTTGAAGAACTTAAAGCTGCATTAAAATAGATTGTTGGAGGTAAAATGGATTTACTAAATAATTCGGAAATGGAAATTGTTTTTTCCAGATGGCAGCAGCAAAATCCTGCTCCAGAATCAGAATTAGAATATGTAAATCCCTTTACCCTTCTAGTTGCGGTTGTTTTAAGTGCACAAGCCACAGATAAAAGCGTAAACAAAGCAACTGAATCCTTATTCAAAATTGTTGATACACCAGAGAAAATGGTAGAATTGGGAGAAGAAAAACTAATTTCCTATATTCGAACCATTGGTTTATATAAAAACAAAGCAAAAAGTGTAATTGGTCTTTCCCAAATGCTTATTTCTGACTTTAACAGTCAGGTTCCTGGAAATAGGGATGATTTAATGAAATTACCAGGTGTGGGTAGAAAAACAGCCAATGTTGTGCTGAATGTTATTTTTAATCAGCCAACAATGCCTGTAGATACCCACCTTTTAAGAATTTCACCAAAAATAGGATTAGCAGAAGGGACAACTCCAGAACAAATAGAAAAAAGTTTATTAGAAAGAATTCCAAAGGATTATTTAAAAAATGCTCATCACTGGATTTTATTGCATGGAAGATACGTTTGTACCGCAAGAAATCCTAAGTGTAATGAATGCATAATTAATGATATATGCAAAAAAAATTCTTAATTTTATAGAGGACAATATATGTTTAATTTAATGAACTTTGCTGCTGAAATAGCGGCAGAAGCAGAAGGATTTTCTGGAGCCGTAATGCAAGCTGCACCAGAAACTGCAATATCCGTAACAGAAGCACTTTCTTCTGCCGCAAACCAGACAATTGTAAAACAAACTTCAAGTTTTATTTCTTGGATAAAAACTTTTGCAACATGGGAAAATCTTTTTAAATTAATTGGCTCATTATTAATTATCCTTGCTATATGGATTATTTACAAATTAATTCTTAAAGCTCTTAAAAAGATTCCTGCTGAAAAAGCCTCTCCACAGAAGATGATGATTCTAAAGAGACTTCTTTCCTACACCTTCTATGTAGTTGTTGTAATGTATGTTTTAAGTTTATTTGGTGTTAAATTTTCCGCTATCTGGGGTGCTGCAGGAATTGCCGGAGTTGCAATCGGTTTTGCTGCTCAAACTTCTGTAAGTAATATTATTAGTGGTCTTTTTGTACTAACAGAAGGGGCCTTGAAAATTGGAGATACAATCATCGTGGGAGATATTACAGGTATTGTTGATGCAATTTCCTTGCTTTCTGTACGTGTTCATACTTATGACAACCAGATGGTTCGTATTCCAAACTCTACAATTATCAACAGTAATCTTACAAATAACTCCTATCACAAACAACGTCGAATGACTATTAATGTTTCAATTGCATATGAAAATGATATGACAACAGCTTTGGAAGCTCTTAAAAAAGTTCCTGCTTATTGTCCTACAGTTTTAGCAGATCCAGCCCCTGCAGTTTGGTTCGATGGTTTTGGTGATAGTGGAATTAACATGACTATAGCAGTTTGGTTTAAACCCGTAGACTTCCTTCAGACAAAAAATGATGTTTATATTGCCATCAAAAAAGTATTTGATGAAGCAAAAATCTCAATTCCATTTAATCAGCTGGATGTAATGATTAAAAAATAATTTTTCAGTATTATTCTTATAATGAAAAATTACTTTGAAAAATACACATGGGATTTTATGTTAAATAGAAATCCTATGTGTGAATACCACATCCCAACATATCATAAAATTCTTTGCAAAAATCCACCCCAGTTTCTTAATAAATACATCGCTCTTCCCACAATGCAGCGTCTTAAAGGAATAGGTCTTCTTTGTGGAACCGACTGGACCTCCCTCTATCACAACCGCCTCTCCTATTCCCGACTGGATCACAGCATTGGCGTGGCATTAATTACCTGGAATTTTACCCATGACAAAAAACAGACTCTGGCTGCCCTTTTTCATGACATTTCTACTCCAGTTTTTTCCCATGTTTCAGATTTTAGAAAAGGAGACGCATTAACACAAACTGCAACAGAGGAACCAAATGCAGAATTATTAAAGCAAGACAAAGTTTTACAAGAACTACTAAAAAAAGACGGTATTTATCTTTCAGAAATCAATGATTATCATAAATATCCTATTGCAGATAACGAAATTCCACAATTAAGTGCAGATCGCCTGGAATATATGTTTCCTTCTGGCATGGCTTTAGATGGCAGCTGGACCATGGAAGAAATTGAACGCTGCTACAACGACATTGTTATTTTAAAAAACGAGAATAATATTGATGAACTAGGTTTTAAAACCGAAGCTATTGCTTTAGATTATTGTCGCCATTTTTGTTTAATAGGTCACATTCTTCAACTGAATGAAAACAAACTTACGCTCCAGCTTCTAGGAAAAGTTATGAATCTTGCTGTAGAAAAAAAAGTTCTTTCTGAAAATGATTTTATGACTCTTTCTGAAAAAGAAATAATTCAAAAGCTGGAAGCAATGCCTGTATGTGCAGAATTATCTGAGTTAAATGCTCTTTATAAAACCTTTAGAACAATGAAACAAGTAAAACACACAGCAGAACCTTTGGAAAATCACTTTTGTGTTTCATTAAAAGTTAAACAACGTTATATAAATCCTTTAGTAAAAACAAAGGACGGAAAAATTAAGCGCATTGCAGACTGTTCTTTAGAAGCAAAAAAAATCATCAATGATTTTCTGACTTATGAAGACACAGCCTATGGATGTGTAAAATTTGAGAAATAATTTTATTTTACTTCAAAAAAGATTTCTGTACTTTCATCATCACAAGAAATTTTACACTTGTGACTGCCTCGTTCTACAGGCAAAAGAAAATAAAAAGGTCTGTATATTGTAAAAGCAGGTTCATCATCATATTCCACAACAGCTTCCTCTTTTTGACCACCAAAAACTTCCACTGGGATTGCCTGTAAATCCTGATTCATATTGCTGTAATAGAAAACAGATTTATTTTTTGGAGTATTAACAGTTAAAACTGAAGAGGTATAATCTACTTCCCCTGCAACATCATATAATCTTACCCATTTCTGATATTCTGAAGGATAAATCACAGAAAGCTTGTTGCCATTAAGAACATGCCAGTTACAATCATCCTGTACTAAATCTTTTGGAACATATTCATAAACAACACCAGGACAGTTTTTTCCCGCTGGCATTCCCGAAAGTGAACAAATCTGTTTTTTTTCATAATTTTCTGGCAATGGAAATTGTTTCTCTTCTGCTGATAATTTGCTGTATTGTTCAAGATAATCTAAAATCTGTTTTGCAGCCCCAGCAGGTAATGAACTTCCTGTTTTTCCCATTACAGTTTCGCCAGTATGATTTCCCATCCAAACTGCAACTGTAAACTCTTTTGTAGCACCAAGAGCCACAATATCCTGGAACTGATTACTGGTTCCTGTTTTGAAAATAGAAGGATATTCCGTTTGGAAAGTCTGGGTATAACCAAATCCTAAAGCCCGGGCACCTTTGTCTGATAAAATTGAACAAAGAATTCTAGCCGTATCCCTTGTGTAAATCTGATTTCCCGATTTTTTCTGAATTTTCTTAATTTCTTTTTCAGAATGTTTTTCATAAGAAAGAGGAAGATATACACCATCTCTTACAAATACTGAAAATGCAGGGGCTAATTCTGCAAGAGTAACTTCTCCTACACCTAGCGCTAATCCTAAATCAACTACATCAGCCTGAGAAATTAATGATGTAAAATTCATCTGATATAATTTTTCTAAATAGTTTTCTACTCCAATTCTATCTAACAAATCTACAGCAGGAACATTAAGACTAGATGCCAAAGCTATTCGCATTCTAATTGGTCCGTTATATCTATTATTAAAATTCTGTGGAATATAGACTCTGTCTTCTCCAAATTCCAAAGGAACATCTGGCAAAACCATGGAAGGATAATATAAGGAACTTCCGTCTGCAGCTTTTGTATCTAATGCAAGGGCATACAAAAATGGCTTCATTGAACTTCCTGGCTGATTTTGCACTGTAATGCCATCAATCTGACCTTGTTTTTGAACATCAAAAAAATTGCCGTTTCCAACCCATGCAATTACAGAATTATCTTCATTATTGAGAACAAGAATTGCTCCGTTAGAAATTCTCGACTTTTCCGCCTGTTCCAAAGCCTGGTTCAATGCATTTTCGGCAACTTGCTGCAAGGCCAAACTTACTGCTAAATGAAGCTCTGCCTGATTTTGTGGCATACCAGATAAATAATTCTGACGTAAATAATTAACATAATGAGGCAATAAAAATGGGCAAGAATGAATGTATGCAGCCTTTGCTGTTGCAAGTAAATTTTCATAATCATCTTCTTTAGGATTTAACAAAGAAGCTCGCTGCGCACATTCCTGAGGATTTGTAATTGGATTATAATCCTTTGGCCTTCTTGTAATTACAGAAAGACAAGATATTTCTTCTGTAGAAAGATTTTTTAATTCCTTTCCATAAAACATTCGGGCCGCAGAAGTAATTCCTTCACAGTTATAACCAAAAGGAACACTATTCAAATATAATTCCAGAATCTGTTTTTTTGATAATTTTGCCTCTATTCGAATTGCATTAATTGCATCTTTTATTTTTACAGCAAAAGTTCTGTTTTCTTCAGGATAAATCATTTTTGCAAGCTGCATGGTAATAGTGGATGCACCACGAACAGTTCTGCTGGATTCTGTATTTTGTCTAAAAGCGTTAAGAACAGCAAAAATATCAACCCCATGATGAAAATAAAATCTTTTGTCTTCTGCTTTAAGCATAAGCTTTTGAACTTCTTTTGGTATGCTTTCAATATCAGTCCATTCTCTTCGTAAACCATCTTCCAGAGCAATAATCTGAATTAAATGATTATCACAATCATAAAGACGCGTAGAAACAGGCTTTGTTCTGAATTCATTTAACTCTTTAAAAGGAATAATTTTCAAAATAATCAAAATTGAATAATTAACCCCAAAAACCACTAAAAGTGGAATAAAGAGTTTTTTATGAATTTTAATTAATTTATGGATAATTTTTTTCATAGAATCTCGTGTGTTATAAAAAAGTGCCTCTTAAGCTGCCGAGCGAAGCGAGATATATCTCTTCCTTGCAGCTTAAGCGAGCACTTTTGAAGGCACGTTGCAGCGGGAGTTTTTTTTATTTTTTCCGCTGTGATAAATAAGTTAATGTTGTTTATGAAATCTATTTAATCTGTATTAAATATCCGTTTCCACGACCAAATACTTCTTCTTCATACATACATTCTGCCTGAACTGGAGGAGTTGGATAAACACCTCTTCTTGCAGTTCTGAATCTATATGTAACAGTTCTGCTTCCATGGTTGAACCAATCCCAGAAGTACTGAATTTCATTATCAAGAATGCTCTGGTTACTCCACCAGCCATCATAACTTGAATTCATTGCTTCAGAACCAGATGTTACAAATGTTGAATCAAGGATTTCTGCTCCAGATGGAATAGGACATCTTAAAGCAACATATTCCCGGTCTCTTGTAGAAGAAACTTTAACTGTTGCTTCATATACTTTTCCAGTTTCAAGAATAAGTTGATTATCCTTTGTATTATCAACATTTAATATTTCTCCAGTTTCTAAATCTTTAAGAATATAAGTAATATTAATTCCTTCATCTCTAGAATTCTGCATTTCATCTGGCAACGCATAGCGCATCAACATTGTATAGAATAAGTATCCATTGCCATCTTTTTCAAAAGTAACAGGGAATGCTTTATCCTTCTGCAATGAAGAAATAATTTTGTCTTCAAATGGCAGATTAAGTGTTTTTGGCTTATCAGTAACACCCTTAAAGTTTTCTTTCATTACCTGCTTCTTGTTAATAGAAACTGCTGCTGTGTAATTTGTATTATCCAAATCCCGCATCTTAATATAAGTGTAAATAGAATCAAGAACTTTTGCTGTTGTTGCTGTACTTGTCCAGTAACCACGTTTCTGGCTCTGTAAAAGTGTAATTAAAAGTTTGTCTACCATCTGATCGTCTGGATTTACAGTTGAATAAAGCTGTAAAATTAATGCCATTTCAGAAATCTTATCCTCATACCAGTGCCATTTACGATCTCTAGATTTACTAGAAATAGTTACAGAGCGTTCAACTGGCTGAATATAAGGGCGAATACTTTTAGCCATTTCATTTGCTTTCTTAGTATCACCGGCTTGTGCATAAGCAAGACCAACTAATGCTTCACATGTAAGTGAAAGCTCTTCACTTCTTGAATACAATGAGGCAAGTTCTGAATCAAGGAGCTTGCTGTCATTAAGTTTAAGTACATAGCAGGCAAATGCTCTCTGATATTCATTTCCTTCTGTTTTATCAAGAGATTTAACTTCTTTTTCAATATAAGAACAAAGAGCTTTTATATCAAAACCAATTTCTGTATCTGTATAACCACGTTTTTTAGCTGCACCATAAATCTGTGCAATACGTGTTGATACATAAAGATTTGCTTCTTTTCCTTCTGGCCAATATGGGAAACCGCCGTTTGGTAACTGAGATTCTTTCCAACTCTGAGTAAAGCTTGTAACACATTTTTTTACATCAGCAACTTTACTGTTCATATCGAACAAATCAATGTATTCATTAAAGAGTACTAATGGAAGAACTCTTGCAGACTGCTGTTCCATACATCCATAAGGATATTCAAACAAGTAGTTTACAGAGCTGCCAAGCATTCCAAGACGAGTAGCATCCAGAGTAATTTTTACATCACCACGAGCATCTTTTGCCCAAGAAGGAATTGCAATCTGTTCAGTAGCAACAGCTTTGTTTTTTCCACCATCAGTCTGTCCCATAAGAGCTACTGTTTCATAAACATAAGTTTTTTCAATCTTAATAGGTGAAACAAGCTTTTCATTTAGAACTTCCGATTTTATTGTATAAGTGAGTTCAACAGTTCCTGCACTTTCAGCTGCCACATCAAAGTAAACAACTGTTGATTCACCAGGAGCTACATATACTTTATGTTTTGAAGGACCATCTATAAATGCCTTTCCTGGAACTGTTGTACGACCTGCGGCTTCATCTTCTGCAGTATTTTTTGTTGGAGAAACTACATCAGCTGTAACAGAAATTTCATAACCTTTATTCTGTAAGTTTGTAATAAGAACACCACATTCTGCAGTATCTCTTTCACGAAGCTTTCTTGGCTGAACCTGCTGAATATTTACAGGATTCTGAACTTTTACTTCATTTTCTTTTATTGCAAAGTAATCATTCTTAACACCAACTGCTGTAATTCTGTAAGTTGTAAGAGAATCTGGCATTTTGAATGTGCAAGTTACTTTACCATCTTGATCTGTAATAAGTGCTGGTTCAAAAACTGCAGTAGGTCTAAAGTCCTTTCTTTCTTCTTCCTTAGTTTCGTCAGAGTCACCACCAATTAAGTTCTTAATACTGTATGTTACAGGATCCATAATCATTCCACGGTTATCACCACCCCGTACACAAAGAGGATAGCTATACTTATTGTAGAAATAATCAATTGGATTTGGAACATGATAGTTGATTAAATCAAGAACACCACGGTCTACTGCCATAAGAGTTAATTCAGCTCCAGAAACAGGCTTGCCTCCTCTTGTAGCAGTAAGAGTTACGGTTGCATCTTCGCCAGGCTTATAAGCAGATTTATCAGTTTCAATTTTTACAGAAAATGTTCGTACATCTGGATTTACATAAACTGGTGTTACACCGTAATAAGCCTTTGGTTTATCAAGATCCACTTCGCCATATTCATGTTTTGGAGCACCAGAACGAACCGAATATGAAGAAACAGAAACATATACAACAGGTACATAATTTCCTGCAATTGGTACTTCAATAATATTTGCAGGAGAATCAAAATGTTTGATTTCTTCTGTAAAGATACCTTCTCTTTCTACAGTAATTAAATAATCACCTTCAGGAAGAGAGCTTTCAAGAAGAATCTGGGCAGTATCACCAGGATTGTACTGATTCTGATCAGGTGTAAGCTTTAAAGACTGAGCATTGTAACTGTCAAACCAGAATGAACGGCCACCTGTTACATAGAATTCATATGATGTATTTACATAACGCTTTTGAGAATCGTAAGCCGAAATTTTAAGTGTATACCATCCACATTCAGTTGGTTTAAGTGTAAGCTCTTGTTTTGCTTTTTCAACTTGGATTTCACCTTCTGAATCAGTAATTTGTTTTAATTCGTAACGAGTATAAACGCTATCGTTAACACTTTTTTCATTTACTAATGTCCACTCTTCTCGTGTTAATGTGTAAGAGATTGATGAAACCTTTGATTTTACAGCATCGTCGGTAAGTATATGACCATCTGTATCTACAAGAAGAATTGGGAAGTTTAATTCTGTTCCCTTCTTTGGATACCCTTTAATACCTTTTGGTTTTGCAACACCAATATAAAAACTTGTGGGATGCACAGTAACGCTAGCTGAAGCTGCAATTCGCTGATTACTTACATCAGTTACATAAGCTTCAACCTTGTAGTTGTAAGGTCTACCATTAGAAATTGTTTCTGTTGTACAAGAAACATTTGCTGTTCCGTTTGCATCAAGAACACCATCAGATTCGCTCCAATAGTTTCTATAATCGTCATAATCGTCGTTTGTAAAATAGTAACCTTTAGTTTCAGGTGTATCAGGACTAAAGAACGATGGAGATTTATACCATGTTGCAGTATAAGATGCATTAGAAAGTGCTCCACCAGCAAGGTAACTTGCACTTAAAACACCAGAAATCTGATTTCCACCATAATATTTCATATCAGGAATCTTAATTGAAGATTCAAATTTAAGTCTTTCGAAATTTGCAATAACAAATGAAATAGACTGATAATTATCAGAACCGCTTCTCCTATAACGAATAAAATAAGTTCCTGGAGATACATCTTCTGGCAATTGGAAAGAACCATAGAAACCACCACTTTCTGTAGTAGAACCATAAATTGTATCTATGATAGGCTCTGAATCCCACCAGGCCCCTACAACTTCAATACTATATGATGTTTCTACAGCTTTTAATGTTCCCAAGAGTTGATTACGGTCAATACCACGGAATGTTACTGTTTCACCAGGTTTATAAAGTCCACGGTCTACAAACATAAATGTTCGCTGAGCGGGTTTTCTTGCACTATAAATACTTGATGTTGAAACCCCATCTCTCCAGGAACTGTGTGATGAAGGATAGAATAATACTTTATCATCTCCGCTTTCTACTAAGAGCTGGAAAGAAGAATTGTAGCTTATATCTTCAACAGCTAAAACCTGACTTTCTGTAAAATTAATAACACATAAACCGTTTGAATCTGTTCTTCCAGAAGCAATGCTGTTCAGAGTTACCTCTGCATTTGCTACAGGCTTGTTTGTAGAAAGAGATCTTACCATAACAACAGCTTTATTCAAACCAATACGAGCTGTTACACCAAGATCAGTTACCTGAATTGACATATGATTTGAATAATCATTTACATATTCACTTTTATCCCAGTAATTTTTAGAAAGAACTTTTGTGTGAGCTTCAAATTCAACCCATCCATAACCATTTGTAAGATATGGCTCCAAGTCAATCTGAGCAAATTGACGGGTATTTTTTACTGTATAATCAAGGTCATGTCTTTTATCTTTTGGAGCCTGATTATAACCAGTGTTCCAGCTTTCCCAATATGTACTAGTATTTAAAGGGTCACTTGTAGTATTAATTGTGTAATATGAATCTTCAAGAATATTCTGATATTCATAAAGAATTTTGTGAGGGAACTGAGCCTCCATAATTCTTGCACCATAATCCAGATATTTTACATAACCTGGCAAACCGCGGGTTTTAAATGAATGAGTTTCTGGAGCAGACAAATTAATTGACTGACCGTAAATATCTTTTATTCCAGTTCCAAAAGTAAGTTTATATTCTGTTTCAGCTTCCAAAGGAAGATTATACAAAGTTACATCTCTTCCAGAAATAAGAATATTATCTTCTGTAATCTTACAATTAGCATCAATGGAAAGATTTGCAACAAGAGATTTTAAATCTGGAATTTGAGAGAATCCAAACTTATATGGATTTCCATATTGTCCCTGAGAATATTCCGCATAAGAATTTGTGTATCTAAGACTAAATGCCTGAAGTGTTTTATAACTTGCAGTTGATTCACCATTATTAATCAATGCCTGGATTGTTGTGTTATGAGGAACAGAATCTTTAACTGTTACAACAAATGCATTTGTAATTTTCTGCTCTTTATTGTAGTAAGGAGAATTATTAGTATAGAACTCTACTCTATCATAATAACCTTCTGCAGAAAAAGCTGCCGTTTTTCCACCAACTCTAACACTTAAAAGCTCCTTAATTCTTTCTTCTTTAAGTCTGTAATTCAAAATAACTAAGAAACGGTTTTCATAAGGAGGAATTGCCCCTGTTGAACTGTCATAAAGATATTCACCCTGCTTTGTAAAACCACCATAAATACCTTTGATTAAAACAGGAACTGCCTTTGTTTTAAAAGTTGTTTCTCCTTTAATTTTAAGACCAGACAAAGATTTTAAGTTTTTGTTGATTTTGATTGTATATGTAACACCAGGCTCAGCTGGTTCTGAGGCTTCAAAGCTTAAGTGGTCTGTTCCGTACCATCTGAAAACACCATTAATTGCAGGTTCAATTGTCATAACTGAAGATGTTTTTTCTGGTTCACCAAGAGCAGTTAATGCTTTTACAGGCTGAGTAAAAGAAACATAAAATGTAGGATTTTCATTTTCTGATACAATCTGATATGGACCCCAATCAGAAATTCTGAATTCTACAGGTTTGCCATCAACTGTTTTTACACTTTCCTTTTGTTCTTCTTTTGAAAGTTCAATTACTGGCTGAGCAGGAATTTCTTTTCTTTCTGTGTTGTACTGAGTTTTATACTGTTTTAAATCTCTTAAACCAGGAACTACAGAATCAGAATGTTTCTGATTTTCACTGTTAGAATAACCAGAATCAGAATTGTCCTCAAAAATTACATCTGGAGTTTCAGGAGTGTAATCTGGTGTAAAATACTTTTGCATGGATTCATAAGAAACTTTTCCATCTTCCGTTTCAAGAATCTGATTTTCCTTAAAAGTTGTTCCATAACTTACTGGCACATATTCACCATAAGTTCCATTTGTTCCAGTTGCAGAAGACACTTTCGATCCATCTTTTTCTGGACAGCTTGTAAATAAAAGCCCAGTGATTAAAAGCAATGGAATAGAAAAACGTTTAAAACAATTCATAGAAACCTCTCTATATTACTATTTTTTTTCTCTTAATTATTCAGCTTTTGCTGTTTTATTTTTGTATGCCCAACGCACAACAGCAAGGGCATAATTTAATTGGGATTCATCCATAAAAATATAATACTTTCTTGTACCAGATGTTAATAGCATTACAGAATTTGATACAGAAGATACTGCCTCTAACACCTCCAGGGGAAATTCTGTCATTTCTTCATTATTCATTATTACAACTCGTTGATTTGTAACAACAAAGTTTCCTTCATTACCCTTTTGAGTAGTTTCCGTAGCAAATAATATTTTTTCTCCAGTTTTTTGCTGTAATCTTAAAAAATGAACCATTGGCATTTTTGCATTATCAGCTAATGGAAGCTTATACAGATTTGTATCAACATAAGGATTTTCATAATGTGATTTTTTACTTCCCCGCAAGTTCCTGATAATAATCAAAACAATAAGAAAAATAAAAAACAAAAAAACAATAATCCAGCGACTTGTTTCACCACCAGAACGTTTTGTTAAAGTGCGAGGTAATTTAGATGATTTTTGAGGAACATCAACAATTGAATCTAAATCTATTGTTCCAGATTCTTTATCCGTATCCTTTTTTTGTGTTGTTTTCTTTGTAGAAGAATGATTATTATCAAAAGCGGTGTAACCTTTATCATAACTAAATGGCAATGATGTTCCAGAAGTATTATATGATGGCTCTAACAAAAAAAGCAAAAGTACAAGAGCAATATAAACAGCAGCGGAAACAGCGGAAAGAACAATCTTCACCCATTTTTTCCACGTAGTTATAAACCACATCAAAGCAATTCCAATTGGAATCAACAAAATAGAGACAATTGAAAAAATAGTAATGATGTTTTTAAATTTTTTTGACATTAGAATTCAATTTACCTTATTTCCATAAAAAAGAATAGTAGAAGAAATATTTTAATTTAAGACTACCTGTAGACAATTAAAAACTGGATGCAAATAAACGCTGCACTCCCCCTCATAAACACCTGCAATTGTTTTTTCAGTAAAAACTTCAGCTGGCTTTCCTTGTATTAAAAGCTCCCCTTTTTTTAATAGCAATAATCTATCTGCAAAACGAGCAGCAAGATTCAAATCATGAATAGAAACAAGAATTCCTTTATTTTTCTCGTGAGCTATTTTTTTAAGTTGTTCTAAAAGCTTGGGTTCATACACAAAATCTAGATTCGCAGCCGGTTCATCAAATAAAAAAAACATAGACTCCTGACATAAACAACGGGCAATTCTAACTTTTTGGAACTCCCCTCCAGAAAGAGAATGAATGCTCCTTTCTGCAAAAATAGAAATTCCAGTTTGTTCCATTGCTTCTTTTGCAATATTTTCATCTTCTACAGAATAATTTGCATTTTCTGTATGACAGAAACGCCCTTGAAGTACATAATCCATTACTGAAAAATTCCATGTAGAAAATTCATCCTGCTGGAGATAAGAAATAACAGATGCTGTCTGTTTTCTAGAAAGTGAAGAAACAGGTACAAAATTCCCCGTCTTCATTTTAAGTAAAGGTCCTGGAATAATTTCTGAAGATTTTGAAAATGTTTTTAGTCCATCAAGATTAATACCAGCCAAAACAGAAAGTAAAGTGGATTTTCCACTTCCATTTGGTCCCACAAGACAAACCAATTCCCCTGGCTGTAAACTAAAAGTGCAGTCAGAAAAAATTTTTGTGTCCCCATAAAAAGCATTAAGATTTTCGATAAAAAGAGATGATATTTGATTTTGAGCTAACATAATCTGCTGCTTTTTCTGCATAAATAAATTATACCAATTAGAATAACAATAGAAAAGATTTGATTAATTTGTCTTTTTAAGTTTATGATTTCTGATTTTTTAGACACAAAGCCAGAAAAAATGGTACACCAAGAATTCCTGTAATGACGCCAGCTGGAATTTCTGCTGGAGCAATAATAATTCTAGCAAAAGTATCAGAAAGCAGTAACAATGCCCCTCCAAAAACCATACTTAGAGGAATTAATACTTTTCCTTTTGGTCCAACAATTTTTCTTGCTATGTGAGGAGCAATTAAGCCAACAAAACCAATTGTTCCTCCGGCACAGACACTACAACTAACAGCAAGAGCACCAGAAATTAAAACAAGAATTCTAAGTCCATCTACTTCCACACCTAAAGACAATGCAGATTTTTCGCCACCAGAAAGCAAATCCAAAGGTCTGGCAATAATAAACATTATAATTAAAGAGATAAAAGAGGGAATCAAAATAAAAAATAATTCATTCCAACCACGCCCGTTAAAGCTACCAAGAATCCAGGTATAAACGGAACGAAGTTCTTTATTGCAGGTTAAGAGAACTAAAGATGAAGCAGATGAATATAAAGTACCAAGAGCTGTTCCACACAAAAGCAACATTATAGAAGAATTTCTACCAGCTTTAGTATAAGCCAAAAATGTAACAAATAATCCTGCAAAAAGGGACGTAACAAAGGCAAAACAATTTACAGGGGAAATACAAATTGCAATTTTTGAGAGAACAGGAAGTGATGAAGCAATTTTTCCAAAAAAAACAGAAGCAATTACAGCTCCTAAAGTTGCTCCAGAAGAAATACCCATAACTCCAGGTTCGGCAAGGGGATTTCTAAAAAAAAGTTGAAAAACAGCCCCACTCCCTCCTAGCAAAATACCTGTAATTAGAACCAAAAGGGAACGGGGAAGACGTAATTTCCAGAGAATAATATTTTCAAACTTATCACCAAAACCAAAAACTGCAGCTGGGGAAACATGCTCTGCACCAAGCATAAGAGAAAGTACAAAGCTAATTGCCAGAATTACAACAGAAAGAGCAATGATAATAACTTTTTTAGATTCCCTGGAAACTGACATATTTTATTTTGAAAGAAGCACACTCAATTCAGAGATGCCATTTGCAACTCTAGGACCTGGGCGACTGTATAAGTTATCATCAATAACATATACTTTGTTATTTTTTACAGCAGGAATATTTTCCCAACCAGCTCTTGCTTTTACAGAATCTGTAGAAATCCCGCTGCTTGCAGGAATAAGGATTACTTCTGGCTGACGTGCAATAATTGTTTCTTCACTAACTACCGGATATCCATCTGAAAGATCATCAAAAATATTTTTTCCACCTGCATTAGTAATAATATCATTGATAAAAGAAGTGTTTCCAATAGACATATATGGCTCGTTCCAAACTTCATAATATACAGATGTTTTTTCAGAATCTGCGGCCTGCATTCCAGTTGCAAGTCTCTTCATTTCTGCAATAACAATGGCAGCCTGGTTTTCATGTCCAGTAAGCTTTCCAATATCACTAATTTCTTCATAAACAGCCTGAACTGAAGTTGCATTAGAAATATAATATGGAATGTTGTTGTCTTCTAACCCCTGAATAAGGAAATTATGCATTCCTTCTGTTAAGTAAACTAAATCAGGTTTAAAAGAAAGAATTTTTTCCATGCTTAAAGTGTTTCCATCAAAACCACCAACCACAGGTTTTTCTTTTGCCGCTTCTGGATAATCAGAATATTCTGAAACAGCTGCAATCTGATCTTCTGCACCAATTGCAAATAAAATTTCTGTTGCTGCTGGAGAAAGAGCAACTACCGATTTTGCAACAGAAACCTGTTCTGCTGCTTTTTTGTTACAACTTACAAAGAGTAAAGCTGTTGTAATAAATAAAGCTGTAAGTTTAATAATTTTTTTCATTTTTTTTCCTTCTATTTTTCACAGCCCCACTGAGCATAATATGCATCAAGCTGCTGTTTAATATCTTCTGTAATTACTTTTTTATCGCCTTTTGTATAAAGAGCTTCAATAACATCATCCATAGAAACAATTGCTCTTGCAGGAAAACCATAAGTTGTAGAAATTGTTTCTAATGCAGATTTTGTTGTATCTGGAGCTTTTTCCATGCGATTCAAGCTTACAATTTCACCAACAATTTTAATACCACCAGGAGTTGTTTCCTGGGCCTTAATTTTTGGATAAACTTCTTCAATTGATTTTCCAGAAGTTGTTACATCTTCAATAATAACTACTTTATCACCATCTTTAATGTTGTATCCAAGAAGACCACCTTTATCTGCACCGTGATCTTTAGCTTCTTTGCGGTCGCAACAATATTTTATTTCTTTTCCATAAAGTTCGCTGTAAGCAATTGCGGTTGTAACTGCCAGTGGAATTCCTTTGTAAGCAGGTCCAAAGAAAACATCAATATCATCACCAAAATTATGGTGAATTGCTTTTGCGTAATATTTTCCTAAGCGGGCAAGCTGACTTCCTGTAATATAAGCACCAGCATTCATAAAAAATGGAGACTGTCTTCCACTTTTAAGAGTGAAGGAACCAAATTTTAAAACCTGACATTCCAACATAAAATCAATAAATTCTTTTTTGTACTGTTCCATAAAATTCCTCCCGGTTGTTTTGCATCATTTTAATAAATTTATGGAAAAGAATAAATTGAGAATAGAAAAAAAGTGTCTTATAATTTTCTAAGAGGGATAATGATTTATGAAAAAAGTTTTATTTTTTTATTTTTCTTTACTTTTTGTTCTTTTCAGTTGTGGTGCAATTGAAAACAATTCAAACCAGGATAATAAATCCAGTAATTCTAATTTATATCCAAATGATTTGAATCCAATTGTAAGTCAAAACATTTCAGATTCTCAAGATTTCATTTTTAGTACAAATTCTGTTGGAACTACAAGAATTACAATTCGAAGAAGTGAATGGAATAAAATGCTTTCTTATTACGATTATTTTTATAAAAATGAAAACCTTGTAATGGCAGAAAGCTATGAATACTCTAAACAGGGTAAAAAGTGGCTTTTAAATAATGTTGGCTTCAGACTTAGAGGAAATACCAGCCGATTCCGTCCTCAGGGAAAAGATACTCCAACAGATGAAGTAGGAAATCTTCAAAGAAATGCAGAATGGAATCCGGAATATTACGAATATGCAAAAAACTGTAGTGATAATGATTATCGCCAGAGTCATTTTAAAATTGATTTTGAACCTTCAGATACTGATGACAGAAAAATGTCTGATTGCTTAAAAGGCATGGCTTTAAAAAGAAGTGATGCAATTTTTGGCAGAGAAATATATTGCTATTATCTTTTCCATCAGTATGGAATATGGACAGCTCCTCGTGCCTGTCATACAAAAGTTTATATAAAATTCATAGAAGATTTAGAAAATGATGGAACGGTCAAAGAAGATATTTCAGAATGCAATACAACTTTAATTGACTTTGGTGTTTATGAAATGTTTGAGGAAGTGAACAAGCAATCTCTTAAAAGCAGAATGCAGAAAAACAACACCACCAACGCAGAAAATGCCTGGTTAGGAAACGATGGAGATCTTTGGAAATGTTCTGGCGGCGATCTTTCTCTAGAAAGTAATGTGCCAGAAAACTTTGGTTGCGAAGAAGTTCTTGTGCTTAATACAGATAAAGATAAATCACAATGGGATTATAAATTTTTTGCTCCTTTTTATGATTTAAAAACAAATAAGAATAAAGTAGATAAAGCCACTGCATATTTTCAGGATTTTATTATCCAATTAAATGCTCTTGCCAAAATAGATGCAAAAACTCCAGAAGGTATTCAGGCCCGTGTTGATTTTTATGAAAAATGGTTTGATGTAGATTTTTTTGTAAAAACTGTTGCTGTTAATATGCTGGTAGGAATGGATGATGATTACTGGGGAAATAAAAATAACTATTATCTATATTTTGATAACGGAAAAAATGGCAGTGGAAAATGTTATATGATTCCTTTTGATTATGATAATACAATGGGTTGTTCTATTACAGGCGACAAAGTTATTTCAAATCCTATGGAATGGGGAAACGGAGAAAATAGACCCCTTATGCAACACTTTCTTGAAGTTCCAGAATATAAGCAATTATTAAAAATAACCTTACTGGAAGTTTCTTCACAAGATCCATCTTCTCCATGGAACAAGAATAATAATTTTGAATTGTGGAAAAAGTGGCATAAAATGTTAAAACCTTTTGTATTTACAAAAAGTATTCAAGGATGGCCAAATATTGCAACTATCTGGATTTATGATGATGGTGGTTGGAAAGAGCAAAGACATTTTCTTACACAGGAACAGAACAATATTTATGAACAGGTAACTAATAATTTCCGTTACTGGCTGAGCGACAAATAGGCTCTGTAGAAATATCATCTAAAAACTGATATGATAATGTTATGATGGAATTAACAAGTAAACAGCGAAAGATTTTAGAAAAGGCTGCTCATGATTTACAGCCAGTGGTAATTGTTGGTGGAGCTGGAGTTACAGAAGGTGTAATTTCTATGGTAGCAAACTCCCTTAAAGCCCACGAATTACTTAAAATTAAATTTAACGAATATAAAGATGAAAAAGTTGAATTAACACAAGATATCTGTTCTCAGTGCAATGCAACATTGGTTCGCATTATTGGTAATGTTGCTATTTTGTATAAAGAAGCTGAAAAAAAAGAGGACAGAAAATATTCTTTATAATCATTAAAAATTGCCTGCACCAACAAAGGCGGTAACAGATTTTTCTGGTGACATAATTAATGTATCCATTAAGGTTAATCCGATTCTGGCGCAAGGTAGAAGTCGGAAAAATTCTTTCTGAATTAAAAGGGGAACATCTCCATAACCAGGGCTGTAGCGTGGTTTAGTTTTTAAGCCAGATGCTGCAGCTTCTTTTTTTATCTCCTGGTTTATATAATCCACAACTTTTTCTATAAACATTGCACCACAACTTTGTAAAACAGCCGCTTTTACAGTATCAATGGCAGTTGATTTTCTAATGCAGGCATCGACTTTTGGACCGATTGTGGCAGCAAATATATATACTTTTGAACACCCGTTAAGATTTCGTGATAAATCAACAGAATTCAGGATTACATCTCCAAAATAAATCTGATTATTTTGAGATAAAGACAAATCAAAACTTTCTATAACTGCTTGTGGGGATAAAATATTAAATAATTCATGACAGCATTCTTCTATCAATTTTTGAATCATTTCATCTGGTGCAGAAATTTTTCTATATCCTAAATAACGGGCTGCCTCTGTAAAATCTTCTTTTGTTGGTGAAAAAATATTTGTATCTGGAATAAGAATCTGCGCCATACAATGTCCTGTTTTATAACCTATCTGTTTCTAAAAATTTTATTCATTTTTTCATTACACAAAATTAAAATCACAAGGAAAAATAAAATGAAGAATGGTAGAATTGAAACTGAAATAGTTTGTACTAATAAACCAAATAAAGGTGGCATTAAAGTTGAACCAGCGTATGCACAAGCCATCTGTAAACCAATTAATAATTGAGAATTATCTGAACCAAAATTAATTGGTGTCTGATGAATTAAACTTGGATAAATTGGCGCACAACCAAAACCTGTACAAACTAAGGCGGCACAAACCAACCATTTATTGTCAATTCTTAAAAGCATTAATATAATGCCCAAAAGAATAACACTATATCCAATTCGAATTAATTTTATATCACCTAATTTTTCAGAAACAAAACCACTTAAAAAACGACCTGCTGTAATACCTGCAAAAAATAACATGGCCCATCGTGTTGCAGTATTAATATCAATACCACGGGCAAAAACCATATATGTTGATGCCCACAGCCCTGTTGTAGATTCAACTGCACAATAACAAAGGAACGTGATTATTGCAACTTTTACACCAGGAACGCCAATAACAGTAATAAGATTTTTTTCAGCTGTTTTATCTTTCTTTTCCAAAGTTTCAGCTGCTTTTTCTTCTTTCCCTTTTTCAGCTTTTCCCTCAGCTTTTTTCCACAAAGGCAAAGAGAGAACCAGAACAATCACAAGCCCTAACTGAAAAATAGAAATTGCCTCATATCCTTGAGTCCAGATTCCACCTCTTTCAATAAAGCTACTCATTACAATTGGACCCGCCATTGTTCCTATTCCCCAGAAACAATGGAGCCAGCTCATGTGTCGTGATTTATAATGCAACGCAACATAATTATTTAACGCTGCATCAACACTTCCACCACCAAGACCATAAGGAATACCAAGTAAACACAAATGAATAAAATGAGTTGAACGAGAAAATCCAAAAAGGGCTGCCGCAGTAAGAGCTACAGAAATTACCATTACGTTTCCAGTTCCAATTTTTTTATTAATCCAATTGCTTGAAAGACTGGAAATAATAGTACTAGCCGCAATAATCATTGTGATAATACCTGCGTATCCTACTGGAACATTTAAAAACTCATACATCGAAGGCCATGCAGAACCCAAAATAGAATCTGGAATACCTAAAGAAATAAAAGCAACATAAATAATTATCAAAAGAATAGTAAACATGTAATCCTCTAAAAACTTAATTCTTTTTTCCAAGAAGGGTAAAATCTTCAGCTTGATTACAGAAAATAATACCACTTCCTGCTTTTGCAAAACAAGGTAATTCTTTAATTGATGTAAGTATTTCTTCCTTTTTGTCTGCTGGAACAAGAATCATAAGCATGTCTTTTTCAGGAACAATATCTACTCCAAAAAATTTTTCATCCCCTTCTTTTGCAGTTCCCTTTGCTGCAATTATGGTTCCACCACTAGCCCCTGCTTTTCTAGCTGCGGTCATTGCATCTTCAGCATACCCTTTGTTTACAATAATATTTATCATTTCATATTCGCTTTGTGAATTCATAATTACATCTCCTTTTATGTTATGACCATTTACTCCAGCTTTTATAAAGGTTCCTATGTTTTCGCTAAACATTACCCCAAAATGATGAGATTTTGCTGGAACACAATTGATAATTGCTTGTCTTACATTTTTTTCAACTTCAGATTCCACAAGAATAAATACAATGTCTTTCCAGGAATCTCCTAATCCCAAAATCTGAAGCAGGTTATTAGAGGCAGTTCCCCGTCCCATAACAATTGTTCCACCCCGTGCCCCGTTCTGATTAGCACATTTTACAATTTCTTCTCCACAATCATGAGGCACAATACATACAATCATTCTATATTGCATTCTTTACCGCCTTTGTTTTTATTTTGAATATTATTCCCATTATCTGAATAGCAATTAATGGCATCATGGCAACTAAAGCAATAACACCAAAAGAATCATTAGAACCATTACAGCTTGCCGCACCCAATGTAAAAGAAAGTACAAATGTTGATGTTAATGGTCCCGATGCAACACCTCCAGAATCAAATGCAATTCCAGAAAATAATGGTGGACAAAAAATCATAAGAACCATTGCAATTACATAGCCTGGAATTAAAATATACTTCAAATCAAAATTTGAAACGCTGCGCCATATTGCAAGAGCGATGGCAACAGCTGTTCCACAAGAAAGGAATATAAGCAGCAATTTTCTTTTTATTGTACCACCAGAAACTTGTTCAACCTGTTCACTTAAACACCATACAGCAGGTTCGGCACAAACTATTATTGCACCAAAAAGCAAGCCAGTAACAATTAACAAAACAACCCACCAGCCACCTTGTGTCTGTGCAAGATAGCCCATTTTTATTCCCAGGCTTTGACCAGCTTGCATAAATCCACCATTAACACCTGTAAGAAAAATTGATAACCCTATAAAACTGTAAATAAATCCGATTACAATTCTGACAATCTGAACCAGAGTCATTTTTAATAAGGTTAAATCAAAAAAAATAAATAAGCCAAATAAAGGAGCTATACTGATTATTGTTTCTTTTATAGAAACTATGAAACTTTTTCCAAAAGGTGCAAATATGTTTTTTAAAGAAATACTATTTTCAACTGCCAGTTCACCAGCCTGTTCTACAATCAAAACATCATTTTGATTATTCATTCCTTTTTGATTACAGATTATTGCATATAAGAGAACTGCCAATACCGGCCCGATTGAAGTAATTCCTGTTAAACCAAAACTATTATCTTCATCAGAACGAACAGACGAAACACCAAGTCCTAATGCCATAATAAATGGAACAGTCATTGGTCCTGTTGTTGCTCCACCAGAATCAAAAGCTACACCCAAAAATTCTTTTGGAGCCAGCATCACAATTACAAATACAATCGTGTATGAAATAAATAAAATCCACTTTATAGAAAGATTAAGAACAGATCTAAGAAGCCCTAACATAATAAAAAGGCCAACTCCAGCCGCAATTGTAAATGTAAAAACAGTCTTATTTACAAATGGATAAATTCCATTAACCTGTTTTGAAAACACTTGTATATCTGGTTCTGCAGATGTAACAATAAAACCAATAGCAAATGCGGCCAATAACAAGAGTGTTATGTTTCGTTTTTTTGTAAGTTCTGCACCAGTTCGTTCCCCCATAGGCTGAATTCCCAAATCAACACCTAAAAGAAAAACTGTAAGGCCTAAAATAAGAAAGAGACCGCTAATGAGAAATCGGATTAAAAAGATTTTTTCTATAGGAACAACTGTTAAACCAAGTAAAAGAACAATTGCCATTACTGGTAATACTGAAACAGAATTTTCCTTTAGTTTCAAAAGAATATTCATATATTAAATATACAAATTTTATTCTATTTTTCAAATACTTTAATTAATTCACAGAATTTTTCATAAGAGTTTCATTATTTTATCTCTTACCAAATTCTTACTTTTGATTTTATTTGATTATGCTATAATTAAAGTATAAGAAACAAAAATCAAACATTTGGAGGCAGATTTATGAAAAAAAGATTTTTTATTTCAATTTTGTTAACAGCTTTTTTTGTTCTTCCAGTTTCTGCTTTTGAACATGGACCTGTTATTGGCGGTGGAGTTGTTGGAGCTATAAAACCTTATGCCTATGAATCCCTTGCATATAAATTGGACTGGGATTATGTAGATATAGACTTTGGCGTAAGAGTTCTGGAAAACATTCTTTATAATAAGAATGAGCCGCTAATTAGCCTTGAACCAGGAATTAACATTTACTTTGGATCAGACAAAGCAAGCTACTACATTGGAGGAGGTTTCTTTGTTACACCAGGGTTCTCAAGCGAAATCGCTGGATACGCAAGAACCGGTGGTGTATTCGGAGGCTGGGATTGGGGTAAAGGCAAAGGCAGCTTAGACATTGGCCTTGAAATGTCACCTACAATTTGTTACATTGAGGGAGATGATGAGATAGAATCTGGATTAAGTTCTGTTATCGGAACAATATTTAATATTTTAAAACTAAACCTTGGTGTAACTTACTTTATCCCAGTTGGAAAATAACTTATTTTGATGTAAAAGCATCCCAGCCTTTTGTTTCAATGCCGCTAACCCATTTAGCGGCATATTTTTTTGCCCCTTCTAGGTCGTGATCCCGATAATTTCCACATTCGGCTTCTGTAGTTGCAGGAACAGGCTTATCCCAAACTGCAACTTTTCTTAAAACATTTAACAAATGATTTGCAATTTCTTCTTCTGAACTATCTCCCCAAACAGTAAAGTAAAAACCAGTTCTACACCCCATTGGAGAAAGATCTATAACACCTTCCATTTCATCACGAATATATTCTGCCATTAAGTGTTCCAGAGTATGAATTGCACCTGTACTCATGAATTCCTTATTGGGCTGACAAAATCGAATATCAAATTTAGTAACAATGTCTCCCTTTTCTCCAGTTTTTTTTGCAGCAAGTCTAACAAAAGGAGCAATTACCTTTGTATGATCAAGATTAAAACTATCTACATTATATTTCATTATTATTCTCCAAGAATTTCCATAATAAGATTTGCACATGCTGCTGCACATTCATCTTCATTAAATTCATATGTATTACCAGCAGAATCATCTGCACAATCTGAAAGACAACGGATAATTACAAAAGGTACTTTATTAATTGCACAGGCATGAGCAATTGCAGCCCCTTCCATTTCCACACACATTGGCTGGAAATTTTCAATAATCTGATTTTTTAAATTTTTTTCCCCAATAAACTGGTCACCAGAAGCAACAGTACCCATAACAATTTTGTGATTAGCGGCAAAAGATGATTTATTGAATGCGGCAACAGCTTTTTCACCTAATTCTTTATCAGCAGTAAAATACTGCTCAAAACCAGGAAGCTGCCCTTTTTTATATCCAAAAATAGTTATATCAACATCATGATAAACAGCTTGTGAAGAAACTACAAAATCAAAAACCCCAAGACCTTTTCCAGAAGCACCTGCAATTCCGGTGTTAATTATTTTTTCTACACCAAAATGCAAAGCAAGATACTGTGCACATAAAGCGGCATTCACTTTTCCAACACCACTTTTTACAACCACAACATCTTTACCACAAAGGCTTCCTGCATAGTATTTTAAACCACCATATTCAGTAATCTCTGCATCTTTTATGTTAGCCACAAGAGTTTTTACCTCTGTGTCCATTGCTCCAATAATACCAATCATTATAAATTCCTATTTGTCTTCTTTTTCTATTTTTTTATAACGATTAAGAACATCCTGTGTAAGTTTATCTTCTAAATGGAACTTTCTGATTATTAATCTTACAATTGCAGAAAAAACCATAAAACCTAAGATTAATCCACCAATAAACTCTGCAAACATAAGAACCTGCATAATTTTTGGTGCCCATTCATTATCTTTTCCACAAATCAATGAAACTAAGATTAATGAAACAACAAACATTCCTACAATTATTGCCAAAGTTACAACAATCTGAATGATTACTGTAAAAAATAAAAATATATTTGTGTTACGCTTTTTTCTTGTTGCTTCAATTCTTTCTTTTTTCTGTTCAGGGGTTAATTCGTATTCTTCCATTTTATCCTCTTATTTTTAATGTTATTTATTATTTTTTTCTTTTTTATCTTTTACCGCAGCTACAATCACTGTAATTGCAAGGAGAATTCCGCAAACGACGACAGCTGCATCTGCAATATTAAATGTTGGCCACCGTTCCATGCTTAACAAATTTATTTTTGAATCAAGGCCAAACCATTTAACATCAATAAAATCTACAACGCCATCAGGTCTGAAAACCCTATCAATAATATTTCCAAAACCACCACCAATAATTCCTGCTACAGCCCATCGCTGCAAAGGAGTATACTCATCACTCTTAATCATAACAATAATAAGAGCTATAAGAACAAGAATTGGTATAATAGAAAACAATGCCCTTCTAACACCATCATTCCAGCCGGCACCAATACTAAATGCAACACCTGTATTTCTGATATGAATAATCTGTAAAAAATCCCCTAATAACTGAGTTCCAAAGGTCATGTAAGTTCCAGGCTGAATTGGATACAACTTAACAATTATTGCTTTTGAAATTTGATCAGCTAAAATAATTATGATTGCCAGCAAAAATGGCAGAATTTTTTCTTTAAAATATTTTTTTTCCATGGGTTTAAATATACTAAAGATTAGTTGGAACATCAACGAAAATACATTCTATCCCAAGTTCTTTTTCAACCTTCTCCATTACTAAGCTTACACCAACAGTCTCTGTCTCGTAGTGTCCACCACCTATCACATTAATCCCCATTTCCCTGGCAAGATGATAATCTTCATGAGCGAATTCCCCAGTAATATAACAATCAAGGCCTTGTTCAATTGCATCTGCTACATCATCACTAGCTCCACCAGAAATAATTCCCACCGTTTTTATTTTTTCTTTACCAAGTGAAAGTACAGAGCGTGGAGTAACACCTTTTCTTAAAACCCGTTCAGCAAGTTCGTTAATAGTAAGTTCTTCTGAAAGTTCCCCTTTAACACCCAGAACCATACCACGCCAGGTTCCAAAGGATTCACAATTTCTTAAACCAAGGCGAGCTGCTAATCCCCAGTTATTTCCATAAGGATTATTTGCATCAAGAGGAATATGATAAGCACATAAAGCCAAGTCATTTTTAATAAAAGTGGAAATTCTTTTATAAAAAGAACCTGTTATTGTCTGGCAACCACCCCAAAACAAACCATGATGAACAAACAATAAGTCGGCACCTGCTTCTGCTGCCTTTTTTGCAGTTTCTTCACAAGCATCTACTGCAAAAGCAATTTTCTTTATTTGTTTTGATTCTGGTTCAGAGTTTTGAATCTGAATGCCATTAAGGGAAATATCAGATGGAAAATCTTCTTTTTTTAAAAAACTATTAAACCAGTTATTAATTTCAACTAATGTCATGCAAAACTCCTATAAAGTACTCCAGGCATTTCTAATTGCATTGGAAGTTTTTAAAACAAGATATTTTGTAATAAATCCGTGCTTATCTCTTTTTTCACCAAGTTTTTTTGCTACTAAAGGATTTGTCATTTCTACACAGCCATATCCTGTTGTTTTATATTCAGGAATTGAATCAAGGTAAAAAGAGCCAGTTGAAAGCTCTGGATTTTCAGCTACAATTTTTTTTACACTTTCACTAGAAAATCCATCAGAAACAAAAAAGAATTTACAGTCTTTTCCATATATTTCCTGTAGCAAAGGAATCATTCCTTTACACTCAACATAAACATTATATTTATAACCAGCAAGATTTTTACTGAATTCTTCTGGTTTATTTAAGCTTTCATTACAAAGATGATATGAACGGGTTGCTTTATAGAATTTTGACTGATAATTCCAATTTAAATCATTTGTATAAAAATCAAAAGTACACACTGTATAACCATTTGCGGCAAGTAACTGAAGATATGGTTTATAAGCAGCACTATCACCACGCTTATCGGAAATAAATACAACAACATTTTTTGAACTGTCAATAATTAAATTTGATTTATATTCATAAAAAAATGCTGTTCTATGTGAAAAAATTTCGGGTTCAGTAAATCCATTTTTAAAACTTCCTTCATAAGCAATAGAACGTTCAGAAATATTACTTTTGTTAACATTAACAGTAACTTCTCTATTAATTGAACAAAAAATAAATGAAAGTAAAATTAAAAAGGAAGCAATTCCACAAGAAATTTTCATAGGAATACTATAATAATCTATAAAAAGCTTGTTCCTGTTTCGAATAAATGCAGGAATATTTAAGCAGAAAACAAGAATTGCAAGTAACACAAGCTGTATTTCAAACATGGAAATGCCATTTGCAAAACAATTTGCCACAGCAAGAATAATTGCAATTGGAGCCAGAATTACCAAAGAATCATGTTTAACACTTTTATTCAAAAAAACACGAGCCGTATTTATAATCAAAATACAATAAATAACTAATTCAGCATAAAATTTCATTATTTTCCTTCTTTATCATCAATTTCTTTATTTTTTCCAGCTAATCCAGAAATTTTTGAAAAAGTTTTTTCCAGATATTTTGCCTCACTTTCGCTTAATGCAGCACGGGAAAGAATGTTTCGCCAGAATGCTTCCATATCTTCACGGCCCGGCATTTTGAAAAATCCAACTTTTTCCAGATTATTGGAAATATTCTGTACAGTTTCATCAAGACGATTCAAATGAATTGGCGTTACACCAGCCACCTTTTTGTTTTTTGATTTTAGACTTTCTCTAAAAAGATGATAACTCATAATCTGAACAGCATGAGACAGATTTAGGGAACCAAAATCATCACTGGAAGGAATTGTAACACCAATGTTACACTCATCAAGCTGCTCATCTGTTAATCCTGTTCGCTCGTTTCCAAAAATTACCCCAACTTTACCTGCAGTTTCCCCTGCCTTTTTAGCAAACTCTTCTGGCAGAAATAATTTGCCTCTTTTTTTTCCACGCCGCCGAGTTGTTCCAGCACAAATGACACAATCAGCAGTAGCTTCCTTTATAGAATTATAAAACCGGGCTTTATCGAAAATGTATCCTGCATGAATTGCCAGCACATGAATATGGTCCAAATCATAATCAGCTTTATTACCAACAATCCTTAAATCTTTAATATCATTATTTGCCATAGCTCTACAAGCTGCACCAATATTACGGCTTTCATCAGGATGATCTAAAACTATAACAATATTATTTAAATCCATTTTTACACTCTAAAACGAAACAATATAAATCCAAAGGAAAATAACTACAACAATCATTTTCATGCCTGTACCACAAAGAAAACCTAAAAATGCACCCCAGGCAGATTTAAATGCAATGGAATAATTCCAGTCGGTATGAATTAATTCACCAACTAAAGCTCCAACAAAGGGTCCTGCAATAATTCCCAATGGTCCGGCAAAAAGTCCAATAATTAATCCTATAGTAGACCCCCAGGTTGCAGCCTTACTGCCACCAGATTTTTTTGTCATTAAAGGAGGAAGTACATTGTCAAGAATAGTAATCACCACAGCCACAATTGCAGTTATGAGTAAAGTCCATTTTGAAATATTATTGTATGAAGAAAACCTTGCAGACAGTAAACCAAACCAGGCTAAAGGAGGTCCTGGAATAACTGGAAGAAATGAACCAAAAAATCCAACAACTATTAAAATTGCCGCTACTATTGAAAGAACAAGAGATAAAATGTCTATTGTCATGAAAATCCTCTTGTTCTATTTTAGAGGATTTTTTCTTATTTTTCAGTATTACCAGACAAATATTTTCTGATTTCTTCTACAAATTTTGTTTTTTTTGCCATGTCAGTCTGAAAACATGCATTTGCAATATCTGGCGCAGGTCCTGAAGGAGCGATGGCAGCAAGATAGCGGACATCATCGGCTTGAACATCGAATGCCCTGCATCTGGAATTGACAGGGGCAAGTTTTGTTTCATCGCTTAAATATGATTGATTTTCATCACTAACTAAACTTTGCAAAATTTCTTCTGCAATTTCTTTTTTTGATGCTGCTGAAAGATTTACAACACAAACTGCAGGTGCAATTAAACAGTGATCTTCTTTTACAGAAAGAACTGGCATTCTGTCTGCTTCATATTCTCGCATTATTTTTACATCCATTTTTCTGTGATTAGAAAGGGACGAAAATAACACACCAATCTGTTTTTCAGAAGCATATGTTTTTACATCTTTGGCAGTTGCATTTGTCCAGTTGGCAATAGATAAATCATTGGGAACATAAGCAGCAAGACCATCCATTATGTATTTTAGTGTGATTGAAGTTCCTAAAGTTGATGAATAACCAATTTCCTGTTCCCAAACCTGATAGAAATTTCCATATTTGTTTATTAAAGAAACAAGTTTTTTATATCCTTCTGTTCCACATAAAGCTTCTGCCTGAACACTAATTAAACCAAGCAATGTGTCATCATCCTTACCTTCTGTGAAAAATGGAATAAATACCTGATTTTTCATGGCAAAAAGATAATTCATGTAATCTACAAAGGAAGCAGGAAAATCTAAACCAGAAGCATTTTGTGCCTGTGATAAATATGCCAGCTCATAATGATTAAGTAACAAAGGCAGATTTTTCTGAGTTTTGATAGAAGAAATAAGTTTTTGTGAACAGTCAGAAGAAATTTCTGCAGAATATTTTTCTAACTGTTCGACGGCATTACCATTCCATGAAAAAAACAAATCATATTTTCTGGAGATTTTTTTTACATCATAATTTTGTTCAGACAATTCTGTGAACTTAATTTCTCCAGCATAAGTTTTCTGAATAATAGTTTTAAGTGGTTCTAAAATTTCTTTTTCAAGATTATAGAATCCCACTTTAAGAGCCTTATTATTATGATGATTTATGCTAATACCAAGGGTAAGCCCTGCAATAGCCAGGACCACCACAATTGATACTATGATTATGATTCTTTTTTTCATAGAATTATTCATAAGAGTACCTTTATCTCATTTGAGCAGTTTCAATGTTGTCACCAATAGAACCATGCTTAATTGCATAACCTAAAACTGCGTTTTTAGTACCGTTACCATAAACATTACCATTTGATACAGAATCGTACCCCTTCATAGTATTGCTTGTTGCAGAAATTCCTGTTGTATATTTTGGTGAATTACTATCTACAATTACACCACCATCTTTCCACAAACCAATTCCAATATCATTATGCTGATTACTCTGCATTTCAACAGTACTGTCAGTTGGAACAATTGAGCATTCCCATGAACCTGTAAATTCGTCATCAATAGAACCATCTGCTACTTTTGCAACATCTGAAGCGAATCCTAATATTAACTCAGTTTCTGTAGAGTTTTCTTTATCTACATAATAAGCAATTTTTGGTCTAATAGATGATGTTGCATAATATCCAATATATGGTACAACATTACCCTGATTACTTACTTTTCCAACATCAAGTGTAAGATTTGAACCAACTACACCATTTGAATCAACTATACAAGTTCTAAAGTCGCTTTGTGATGTTGTTTCAATTTTATCCTTTGGTAAATATGCATAACACAAATCCAGATTAATTGGGTCATAAGCTGCAATATGAACTCCACCATTTGAATCTACGGCAACCTTACAGTATTCACCAGCTTTTGCCATATCTGAAGACTGATTAAATACTTCAACAGGAGTTGTCCATCCTGAACGATCTGATTTGCCATTCGCATTTTCTAAAGGTTCTTTATTACAGCTATAATATAGTTTTCTAGCCGTTGAATCATACCAGACCATTACAACTTTATCATCCACAGTTGCATTTTCTTCAGATATTGCAGCAATTGATAGGTATTCACCTGCACCATAACTTGTTCCATTACCGGCAACAATACTTACAGTCTCGTGTCTATAAGTATATGGTGTTCCAGATATATCATAATCAACAAAACTGTTAACAACAGGATTTGATGCATTTACACTGGTTACTTTTCGCACAAAGCACCCAACACCAACTTTTGCATCTGATTTTGAACCGATATAAGGAACACATCCTACATCAGTTCCGTCAAAATACTGCAATTTTGCCCAATAATTACCCCATGAACCACCAGAATCTGCAATTTTGAAGTACTGATTTGTTGCTGCGGTTTTATCTGCATTGCAAAGCAGAACAATTGTTCCATTAGGTATCTGCTGGTCCTTAGTATGAAGGAACATATTATTAGTGTTATCAAATGATGTAATTTCGTAATAAGTATCTGTTAAAACTGGTGATGTAAAATCATATAACACTTTAAGTCCCAAAGCGAATGATTCTGAATTTCCAGCTTTAAATCTTATTTCATCATTCATTGCATCATAATAAGCCATATATAAATTAGTAGCTGTACCATGAACTGCAGTTGTCATAGATGGAGATTTAATGCGCTGTTTATCAAAATAGTATGTAGCATCCTTTGTATTAGCTTTTGTACCTTTCATACCAATAGATTCCATTCTTATTGCTCGTCCAGAAGTAGGAGTATACATACTGTTATGTCTGTTTTCGCCAGTTCCATTTAAGTTTATACCCCATCTACTTGTCATTAAATTCCATTTATCGGCCTGACTACTATTAATATCACCACCGGCTGCTACACCATATGAATATCCTAAACTGTCATAAGTAAATCCAACAGAAGTAAAGAAGTCATAACTTGCAGACCAGTACTGATATGAGTAATCTTCTACAGATTCACTTCCGCCCATACTGAAATACAAAGGACCATTTACAAAAGCGAATCCAATTTTGCCATCAGTAGGACGAATCTTCATTACAGGCTGTTCAATTTTTCCTGAAATTGGAATTGCAGCAGCACTGTTGAATTCCCAAACATCAAAGTAAACATCATCCGTAAGAAGATTGTTGTTATCTCCATTTGGCTGACGGTTATATGCATATGAATTGTAGTTTGCAGAACTTAAAGCTTCAGTTACAGAGCCTTTTGCGTTGTTGTTGTTTGAATTATTCAAAGTACTAACGCCGCTTACTGTAAGAGCGAATGCTCCAGAAGCTTTAGTTGCAGTTGCTTTTAGTGAATCTGCTCCAATTGAAACATACTGACCATAAATATCAGAACCACCTGCCAGAGAAATTGCACTGCCTCCATTTGGAGTATAATTTGCTTTTACAGTATCATTTCCAAGGTTGAACCCATAAATCTTAATAGTTTCACCACCAACTGTTGTTCCAGAAGTTTTTCCATCAAAATCTTTTGTTACAACACGAACAGGATAATGTCCATTTGAAGTTCTGCTTGTTGTAGACCATTTGCTTTCCTTTTTCTGTAAAGCAGACATTGCTGTATAAACTTTTGTAATGTATGGAACAATATCCATTGTGTAAGTACCACTTAATGTACCAGTTCCAGTGTCCCCACCAGACTGAGTTACTGATGCATTTGTAACAACAGCAGCATTAGCTGTATATACAGGAGCTTTTTTTGTTGAATCCCATTTTGGACTACCCCGATCTGTTGCTTTTGCAGTAACTTTTACATCCCTGGCAGCTACACCTTTAATTTTTGAAGAATCTATGTACATTGTCCAATGAACAATATGTCCATAATCCTGACTGTTATAAGGAACTATAGACGTACGGTTTTTTGTACCTGCTGTCATAGCAGCTTCATCATCTTCCGTAAGTGTAATTCCAGCATCAAGCAAATCTCCATAAGTTGCCTGTGTAATTTCACTTGCCCAGCCAGTAGCAGGAATTGAGTAAACTGTTACATCATCATTATTTTGAGTTGAAGACAAAGGTGTTGTTGTCCAGGTTGCTGAGTCAAAAATATAAGTTCCGATTATCATTGATTCATTTGCAGCAACATTACCAAATTCTTTATTGAAAGAAACTGTAATTCCAGAAAGTAAGGCATTATCCTGGGCAATACCTTCTAACTTAACTGCCCCGGAAACTTTTGGCTGTTTATCTGTACCAGTTATGTCACTACTGATTTCAATATGACCATTCTGTGTGCTTTCCTGGAACAAACTGTTACTATTTTTGTCATTCCAGTAGAATGGCTTAATCCATGTTTTAGCACTTTCGCTTTCACGAAGGCTTACATTCATAATTACATCAATAGAAGCATTATTACTAATTCCAGCATCTTTTGTTAATCCTGGAGTTGAGTCACCAAACTTAAATGAGAATTTCTTATTATTGCCATCCTTTATCAGATTTGTATCCTGACCATTAGTTGTACCAATAAAATCAGAAACATTAAGTTCAATATTTTTTGACAAAGTTGCAACCTGATCATTTGTACCAGAAGCAATAACTACAGGTGTTGATACAGTTCTCTCTGCCGTTTCATTCCAAGTTAATCCAGAAGAATGATTATAAACTGCATATGTATAACTTAAATCCCCGTTACCACCAACCAATTCTGGTTTCATAACAGTTTTACCCTTTACTGTTAATAATGATTTTGGAGTTCCCAAAGCTTCATTTTGAGTTGGGAAGGTTACCTGAGTTACAATATTATCTGATGAGTCATAACCAAGTGTATATTTTCCGCTATAGGTTTTAATAAATTCATCTGCTGCAACTTCACCATCGCCATTTTCATCTGTACCAATCATCATACCAGCAATGCGAGGAGCGTTATTACTTACAGTTCCTGCATATGAGTATTCTGAATAGTTTCCAGCTCCATCAAATGCAATAACATGAACTGTAATAGGACCATCTGGCAAGTTTTTAGAGTTTACAGCAGCATCAAAAATCCAGTCTGTTCCCTGCTTTGTAAAGGTTTCCGTAATTAAGTCGCCATCATCTGAAGCACGAGCAGGATAATATCCATAACCATAAGCCTGGGTCGTATCACTTGAAATCTTTCCTGTATTTTTTTCACCACCATTATCAATTACATTACACAAACCAATATATGCTGTGACAGCTCCTGTACCAAGGTTTGCATCACTACTGTTGCCTTTAAGTGTAAGAACATTACCAGCCTTTTTATCAATAAGATAAATTACACCATTGATTTTTATAAGACCTTTTTCATGAACATTAGGATTATCAGCTGTGTAAGTAAAGGTATTTCCATTAACATTTCCACTAATTTCTTTCCAGTAAATTCCTTCTGAAAGTGTAAGAGATGAATCATAACCAATTATTGTATTTCCAGAAGCCACATCCTTTGTTTCGTTTCCGGAGTTATAAATCATTACATCAAATAAGTCTCTTGTATTTGTGGCAGAAGCTGAATGTTTATTATATGTTGTAGCTGATTTTGCATACAAATTGTAATCCAAATCTCGTGTAAAATAGAAAGCAACTCTTGTTACACCAGACTGGGCAATAGTATTGTTTCCTTCTACAGCATCTTCTTCACTAGCAACTGAGCCGAATGAATAGAAACCATTTGAGTTTTCAACTTTATCATCAAATTTAACAAATACGCTATCATTCTTATTTGTTTTGATTACAGGAGCCTTATTATCGTAAATAACACTGAATGTGTTTTCATCAGCCAATGCTGTACTTGTGTTTTCAACAATTCTATAAGAAGCAGTTGAAGTACCAACTGTTCCTGCAGTTTTATTTCCTAAAGGAATCTGGAAATTGTAATCATATACTGTTTTTCCGCCTGCTGTTCTTGCAACTTTTTTAAAGTAAGAACCATCAGTTGCAGAAGTAACTTCATTTCCAGCCGCAGTCACAACATTCTTATTGTTATAAGTAATTGATTTTAAACCACTGTCATCATCAACAAATTTTCCTTGCAAGAACCAGATTCCACTAATGCTCATCCCTGCAGAATAAGCCTGAGATTTAGCAACTGTACCACTTGAAACTGTACCATCTGTACAAACTTCACCACTAGAACCAGATTTATAATACTGAACCATTACCAGTGATGTTCGTTCAACATATGGACTTTGAGCATCAATAATAATCTGCTGAGTAACAGGTGAACTTTTGTGAATAACAGCTGCACCATTTACAGTATCCTGGTCTGTTGCATAGATTGTAAGATAAAGGTTTGCAGTTCCAGAAGTAGGATTAAACTCTTTATTTACGTTGATTGAAAGATTCCAGGCCTGACCATTAATTGGCACCATAATACCGTAATCAGAAACATCAGCATTCTCAGATAATGCATTAATCTGGTTCTTTGTCTTTTGAGTATTTGTACTTATCTGTCCAAGAGTATAATTTGCATTATTAAGTTTTTTCAAATCTGCAGCAGTAAAACCTGCATTACTTGAAGCTATCTGAACCCATGCATATTTTGCACCGTTATTATCTGTGGCAATACCTGAAAGAGGGATTGTACCACTAAGTTTTGGAGGTTCATATTCTGTTGTAGAATTTTCCTTTAATACATCTGAAGGATAGCTTAATGCAACAGCAGGTCTTTCACCTTGTGGATCAACTTTTACAGTCTGATTAACAATTTTAGTATTTCCACATTCATCAATTGCCTTAATCCAAACAACAAGTTCAGTTTCATCCTTATAAGTATTAGCTTTAATGGCATCTTTTGTGGTAATACCAAGGAAATCTTCTGTCAGATAATCTGCAAATTTATTTGTATGATCTGTTTCATCACCACCATCAAAATACAGGAACCAGTTTGTACCAATATCCTCTTCCTGGAACTGAGTCCATTTTGTTGCAAGTATATTGTTGCTGTCATCTTTTTTTGATGCAGTATTTGAATTTGGCTCAATTACAGTGTCTGCATATTTTAAACCAGAAGAATCATTTCTTCTAGAAACAGCCCAATATAATTCTGCAGTTTCATTTAAACCACCACGAATTGTTTCTTCTGAACCAATCAATAAAGAAGGTTTTGATATTGTAACAACAGGATTAGTATTATCCACAGAAACATTCATTGATTTTGTTGTATGTTTTCCAGCTTTGTCATATACATCATAATTTAAAGTCTGAATTGTTGGAGTTTCAGCAGTTCCTACCAAAATTTCACCAGATTCCCATTCATTTTTAGCAGTAGGTTTAAAATCTGCTTTTGCACTTGCAGCACATGTAAACTTTACTGGAGTTCCATTATTCAAAGTTACAGTAATCTTGTCAGGATCAATTTCGTTGGCAGACTGAGCATTAATTTTCATTTTAAATTTAGTATAAATGCCGCCAACTTTACGCAAACTGTCAGTAAACTCACTCCATTTATTAGTTTCTTCGTTATAAACAGAGAAGGTTGCATCTGTAACTTCTGGATCTTTCAATACAAGATTGAATTTCAAAGTACAATCATTTGTAGAATAAGTATTTTTTCCATCAGTAATTTTTGGTTTATTTGGTGTTTTTGAGACAAAAGGATTATTCTTTTCTACTGTGTCAACAATTTTAAAGTAAACAGTATTTGCACCTTCATTATTAACATTAATTTCCCATGCATTTCCAACTTTCAATGTTGCTTTTGTATAAGAAATACCATCAAAAGAATAATAAACTTCTTTTACGCCATCATCATCGCTTACATAACCACTTAATGTTGAATTATGAAGATATAATGTTGCTGTAGAATCTTCAGCTGCAATTTCCAGATTTGTAAGATGGATTATAGGTCTGTCTGAGTCCTGATTAATGAAAACTGTTATTTCGTTTTCTATTGGATTTTCATCATTTGTCTTACTACCAGAATTACCTGCCGCATCTGTTACAATTCCGCAGAATTTATATTCCCCATCATCAAACTTAGTTGTGTCAACATTGAAGCTCCAGTTTGCAATGTCTGATTCACTTGTACCTGCATTGTCTGTAGTTAATGTTTCATAATCTTTCCATGCAGTTTCATTTTTCTTCTGATACTGCAATGTAACAGATTTTAATACAGTATTATCTTTTGCCGCACCAGAAATTGTAACAGTACCGTTTACCTGTAAACCTTCAGTGATATCATCTGCATCAATAAGAGGTTTAATAGTAGTAGTTGGAGCTTCAGTATCTTTCTGAATATTTACTACATTTTCTTTTGTTAAGTTTCCAACCTTATCGTAAATATCAAGTTTGATTGTCTGTCTTGCTTTTACAAATTGGCTAATAGTTGTCCAAGGAATTTCAACTTCCCACCATCCATCCTGTTTTAAAGTTGCCTCATGAATTGTATTTTCATAAGAGTATGATACCATACCAATTCCACTACACTTTACACCTTCATCTTCTGCTGTCACAGAAATTTTCACAGAGCCATTTGTCTGTACATAAACCGTATCTGCATTTCCATTATTTATTAATTTTTCACTAATTCCTTCTGGGGCTTCAGTATCAACCATTACACCTTTATTTGAAATAGTTTCATTACCAGCAGCGTCTACAACTTTTACATAAATAGTATTTTCACCCTGTTGATTACATGTAACTGTACCAGCCCATTCTGTTTCGCCTTTTACAAGAGAAGACCAGCTTCCAGTTTTATTTGTAACATCATAATTTGTACACCATTCTACAGAAGAAATTTCACTTTCATTATCTGATGCAACAACTTTAATTGGTAACTGACTCTGATTATACCAGTATTCTGCTTTATCTTCTGAAGTAGCAAGCTTTACATCATAACCAATTACAACTCCAGAATTATTTTTTCTTACAAATTGTTTTTCACTGTAAATTGTTTTTTCATTACTTGTATTTGCATTTATATCAAAACTATCTACAGAAGGTGCATTAATATCAATTTTAATATTTCTAATAATCTGATTTATTTTGCCAGCACGATCTGTTACTTCAAAAACAAGTTTATACGAAGCTACATCGTTATTAAAATTTGCAGCATTAAAAGTATAGAACCAAGATCCATCCTCATTGATGTCAATTTTTTTCGACTTATTTTTTGATGAATCCTTTGAATTTTCAACATTTACAGAAAGTGATGAAACTTCCCATTTATCTGATACAGTTCCTTTAAATGATAAAGAACCATCTTCTTTTACATAGCGGGTTTTCTCTTCACTTACGCTTGTTTCAGTAATTTCAGGTTTATCTGTATCTACTGCAATAAAGAATCCTCCAATATGAGGACAATCATCTTTGTTATGACCGTCGTTATCTTTGGCTGTAATTTGTACCCAATAAATACCGTCTGTAGCAGGAAGAACTTGCTTTAATGCATATGATGACTGACTCAGATTTTTGATTTCTACAGTATTTCCAACCTTAGTTGTTTTATCTTCCTTATAGAATTCAACCTGAACAGTCTGAAGTAAATCATCATCTGTAATTGTTGCCAAAAGGGTCTTGTTACCAGATGCATCAAAAACATTATCGTTTTCTTTTACTTTAGTTTTATCAGCTATTTGAGTAAAGTTATTTGGCACTAATACTGGAGCATCAGTAGACTGGTCAATAAATAAAGGATCATTTTTATTAAATTCAGATGAATTATATTCGCCAACATTTCCGGCTTCATCAGTTGCAATTAATTTAATAATGAAAGTATGCTCATCTAAGATTTCTTTACCATCATCTGCTACAGTTCCATCATCTTTATATTTTGAACGAGTATTAATTTCTTCATTTACAGTATATGTTTTACCTAATGATTTTTTAAATAAAACATCTCCATCTGCCGCATAAGAAACTTCGTATTCTACTTTCATTAATGCTGTATCATCAACATTACCCTGGAATTTAATTTTTCCGTTTACCGCAGTTCTTTCAACTTCAGAGCCACCATTTAAATATTTTTTAATGATAGTTGGAGAAATTGATGAAATATTTACCACAGGCTTTTTAGTATCCACGTGAATTTTGTGATTGTTTGTACCTGTACCTGCAGAATTTTTCAAAGTAACAGTAATGTCATAAAGATATTCTTTTTCATTATCAAAAATAAACTTATCAGCATTTTCGCCTAAATCAATGCGCCACAGTTTATTTGTTTTATCAATGGTTACCTGACCTTCAAAATCAGCATTTATTGGATTAGCTGTACCATTTTCACCTGTAACAACAACAGAATATGTACATTCATTTTCAATTAAATCAACATTAGAATTATACTGTCCACCAAAATTAAGTTTGGAATAATCATTAACATAACCACGGTCTTTTACACCATTTTTTCCATCATCAAGATCAGATTCCCACAAAACTGTTGGAGGAATATCGCTACTGCTACCTTTGAAAATGTAATAACCATCATTAGTAAGTTTTCCATTCTGTTCATCATCACCAAAAGCTGCAATCAAATAAATTTTTCCAGGTTCTGTATCAGCGGCAACTTTTACAGAATAAGTATAGTTTTCGCAGCTGGAAGAATTTTTCTTTTTTGTTAATTCTTCTTCTTCTGAAGCATCAACTCCTAATTCCCGCCAAATATTGTCATATCCATTATAGTTAATTATTGTATTAGATGGTCGAATAGAAGTAACACCATCATCATTATCAATGCCATGGTCCTTTACAAAATTTTCAACCATATATCCATAAAGATAATCTATTGTAGCTTTTAGATTTGCATCTTCTTGTAGAGGTCCAACCTGAAGAACATGAATTGTCTTTGGAAGAATATAGTTTGCATTTCGTCCCATTACAGACTGAATAGAAATTGTTCCCCCCGGCTGTGCAGAAGGAATATTCTTTTTATTTTCTACAGAAAGATTTTTTTCATCAACAGAATATCCTAATACTGAATATTTAGGATTTGCATCTTTATTGATAAGACAAGCTGCGTATTGTTTAGCCTCATCCTTATATATACTAAGAATTTCTGCTTTTAAATCATCATCAACATCTGTATTAGTTCCATTAATTACCTTCTGAACAGTTTTAAATGTTGTACCTTTTGATTCGCTTGACCAGACAGAAGTTACATCATCAGAGAAAAAGAATTTATCTGTTGAGTTACCTAAAGTTAAATTTTCAGTTTCTTTAGGATTTTTATATTCCTTTGCTTCGTCAGTTACAGTAAACAAGAGATTATAACTAACATTTCCCTTTGAATCTAAATATTCATCTTTATATACTGTTTTGTATCTTGCATCTTCCTCTTGAGTACCAGAAAGCTTTGCAAAAACTTCTTCTGTACCGCCTGCTGTATTTACATTTGTTAATGTCCATGTATCAATAAGATTTTCTTTTTTTTCAAAATCGTAGGTATCCATGTCAGTATCTTTATTCAGAATACCCATAGACAAGTATTGTACAGTGTTATCATCAACAATAGTTCCTGCAATTTTTACTGTTGTACCATATTCTGTTGGTGCACCAATATTTGCATTTCCTGGTGTTTTTAAAATCAACAAAGGAGCAGTATTATCAATTGTTACAGAAATAGATGATGTACCGCTTACACGGCTGGCATCATCATAGGCTCTTACATCAATAGAATAATTTCCATCTGCATATTCCCAGCCATTATATGATTCCCGACTTTCTACAAAGTGATTTAATTCCACCTGCCAGAAGTTATCCTTGTTGTCTACATCGGCCTCGTATATTCCCACAACTTTAGAAGTACTGCCCTGTGTTTTTACAACAACTTCAACTTTGGATACAGCAACATCATCTTTACAAGAGCCTGCAAGAATAAATGAATCGCGAATGATACTTCCAGACTGAGGATAATCTATTGTCAAAACTGGTGGCTCTGTATCAACAGCTGAACCAAGACCTACATCACAAGAGGCCAAAAACAGAGCCATAAAAATAGAAAATAAAACAAATAAATTTCGTTTAATCATAAATCACCTCATAAAAAAGGACAAAAAAAAATTTTTACTTTTTACTATCGGCACTTTTTATGTAAACTTTTACTATTTTATTCTATAGCAAGATTTTATGCTTATAATTTTTTGTTATTCATTTTTACTTTTGCTAATTTATTTTTCATTTTATTTTTCAAAAGCTGAAGCTCATCTTTATATTTGGCACTTCGTAAAGTTGGGAACTTTTTAATAAAGCGTTCCATATGCTTCTGGTTTTCCAAAAGATGTTCCATTTTTTCAAGGAAATTGCGATTGAAATTCTGTCTGTCTGATTCAGCTTTTGCCTTAACGGATTCCAGTTTTTCCAAAAGGTTTGCACCCTTAAACCATTCTTCATGGGCATAACGATCTTTGAGAGTTTCTGTGTAAACCTTGATTTTTTCCATTGTAGTATTGAAATCAACAAGCTTACGAATTGTTACAATAATATCCACAATCAAAATAACTGCTAGCACTGATGATACAATTTGAATTCTAAGTTCTCCAAGCCAATTTATAAAAAGCATAATATATGGCTGAACAAAATGAATATCAATAACACCCATCAGTCCAAATAAAACTGAATTTAACAGACAAACTCGTCCATTAATGTGAAACTTATATCTTGAATAATCCCACCATCTGGCATGAAACATTTTTTCCATAAGCCAGCTAGCAGCATATTCAACCAATGTACACAAAACCATAGACGCAAAAAACAAAGGTATCCAGGTATGATACAATGCCTGTGGAATTAACAAAATCGTTAATCCCCCACATCCATAAATTGGTGTAACTGGACCATAAAGGAATCCACGGTTTACAAACTTATGTTCAAAAAAGATTCCAACATATAGTACTTCTGAACACCAACCAATGAAACTGTAAATCATAAAAATTAAGAACACTGTGGAAAAAGGCAGCATGTATACAGGTATTACTTCCATGCTTTAAATATAATCAATAATTATGTATAATTCAAACAATTATGGAAGTTTTTCTTGGTAAACCAGCAGCTGATGGTATTGGAATTGGTACAGCCTTCGTTGTTCCAGAGCCTGTGAAAAGAGCGATTAAACAACATAGAGTAAAAATTGAGCAAACTGTAAGAGGATGGTCACGTTTTGAAAGTGCAGTACAATCTGTCATTTCATCTCTTACACAAGATTTGGAAAGTCTTTCCAAAACTGATGAAAAGGATAAAATTCAACGGGAAGTTTTTGAAACCTACATTCTTATGCTGGAAGATCCAGTTTTTCTAAAAGAACTTAAAGACTTTTATGAAACCGAGCTTTACAACATTGAATATTCTGTTCAGCTAAAATCAGAACAATATGCTTCCATGCTCAGACAGTCAGGAAATGATTATCTTGCAGAACGTGCCCAAGATATTACAGATGTTTTTGGACGTGTCCTGGACGAAATGCTTGATATACATCCTTTCGATATTAACAAAGTTCCAGATGGTTCAGTTATTTTTGCATCATCACTTAGTTCATCAGACACAATTGTACTTTCAAAAAGAAAAATAGCAGGTCTTGCACTGTCAAAAGGCGGGGTTTCTAGTCATGTAGTTATTCTTGCAAGAAACTATGGTATCCCAACTGTTGTAGGCCTGGAAGATATTAACAAAAAAGTTCACAATGGTGAAACAATCATTATCGATGGAAAAACTGCAGAAATCCTTATTAGCCCAGATAAAACTACAATTGACAATTATAAAGCAAAAATCCGTGAAGAATTTGAACACAAACAGGCATTAAAAGCATTCCTTACAAAACCTGCTTTAACAAAAGATGGCATAGAATTTAAGCTTTATGCAAATATAGGAACCCCAGAAGAAGCTGATTTAGCCGTTGCAGAAGGGGCCGATGGAATTGGACTTTTTAGAACAGAATTTCTTTACATGGCACAAAACGGCACAAATTCAACTACGGCTGCCCGTTCTTTCAGCGAAGATTCTCAATTCAAGGCATATAAATATGTTTTGGAAACAATGGGAGACAAACCTGTTACAATTCGAACCCTGGATGCTGGTGGCGATAAACTTATCAACTCTGTAGATATTCCAATTGTAGAAGAATCAAACCCATTAATGGGACTTCGTGCTGTTAGATTAAGCCTTGAATATCCAAATCTTTTAAAAACACAATTACGTGCCCTTTACAGAGCCAGTGTTTACGGAAATTTAAGAATTATGCTTCCTTTAATTACAAGTGTTGATCAGGTTACTTCCTGCATTAAACTTGTAGATGAAGTAAAAAAAGAACTGACCTTTGAAAATATTCCTTTTAACGATAAAGTACCCCTTGGCATAATGGTAGAAACAGCCGCTGCAGCAATTATTTCAGATTGTCTTGCCAAAGTTAGTGATTTCTTTAGTCTTGGAACAAATGACCTTACACAATATACATTAGGCATAGACAGAGAAAATCAGCATGTTTCAGCATTGTATGATGAATTTCACCTTGGTGTTCTTCGCATGATTCAATTTACAATTACAAATGCAAATGAAGCAAATATCCCGGTTTCTGTATGTGGAGAAATGGCAGGACGACAGGATAGCATTATGGTTTTAGCAGGTATGGGAATTAGAAATTTAAGCATGAGTCCAAAGCTTATTTCCAGCACAAAAGAATTGCTTTCTCGTTTTACTACAAGTGAATTGGAAGCCATCTCTGCAAAACGTTTGGCAAATATTTTTTAATTTATTTATATTCCACGTCAGAGCTGTCTGCAATGTCCAGAACATAATCATTTTTAGATGTTTTATATAAATCTTCGTGATTGTCAGAAATTGTCATCAGCTCCGTTATGCCAACACCTAATACTTCTGCAATCATGCAAACCTCTATATCCGTTACAAATGATTTACCAAGTTCTATATCAGAAATCCTGTTTTTACCCACATCCATCCCTATCAGTTGCAGTTTTTCTGCAAATGCTCTTTGAGATAATTCTGGGAATTTTTCAGCCCTAAGTTGTCGCAATTTTATACCAATAAGATTTTTTCTTCCCATGCAGGTTGTCTTAAACATTCAATAAATATCCTAAAAAAAAACGAGTTGTTTAAAATTAGGATAAAATTATCAATATTTGACATTTAGTGGATGTCAATTTTAATTTTTCTTGCTATTGTTTTAGTGAACGCCTATGAAAAATGAAATTTACAATTCTTCTACACAACCCCTTGAAATCCGAAAACTAAAAATTCTTGGCACATTAGAATCTTTGCCAAAAAATCTTTCAAACTTTTTCATTGCATTAAAAATGTCAAACCAGAAAAAGGAACAAAAGGTGGAAATTCCCATGGATATTTATATTTCTCAAACTGCCCTGGAAAAAGAATTTTCATGGATTACTCAAGTAATAGAACAGGAAAAAGGAGATGTAATAAATATCAATTTATGCAGTACTGTTTTTAAGAGGAAGGGGTGTGGGTTTGAATCAGAAGCATTATCCTCACTTCCTCTGCTCCATTTTGAATTAGGAAGAAAAAAAGTTTATGTTGTAATTGCAGATATAAATAAAATAACCAAAGAACAAACCGCTGTATTAGAAGAAATCTGTCCCTGGGGTTCTGCTTTTTTAGATTGCATCCTTTTATAAACACCCCAATTTTCTTTTGTTACTTTTGCAAAAGTTTAAAAATTCCTTCCTTTGGCAAAAATGCCACACCCACATCATCTTTTTCTTCCGGATATTTACCTTTAAGAAAAAAGTTCTCCATTAAAAACATATAATATAAAAGAACCTTATCATCTGGATTTTCTGTTTTAAGCTTTTGGAATAAAACATTTGCTTTTTCATAATCCCTTTGATTATAAGCCAACATAGCATCTTCCCAAGTTAAAACATAATCTTTCATTTTTTCATCTACGTTTTCAGTTAAATCTAATACTTCATATAACTGAATTGGTTTTTCAACATTTACTACACGAATCTTGTCTAAACTGCGCACCAGAAATTTTTCATCCAATAAACTTCGTGTCTCACCACTAATTAAAATACCATTCGTATGATACTGTTTATTTACACCTTCCAGGCGACTTGCCAGGTTAACATTGTTTCCCATCATTGTGTAGTTCTTTTTCTTTTCAGAACCAAAATAACCGGCAATCATTTCTCCACTGTTAATACCAATTCGTGTAAAAAACTTTTTCTGATTTTTACGCATCAAAACAAATGCATTGTAAAGATCTTCATCCATATCAGCAGGTTTTTCTTTTAGCTGACCAATTTTCTGAATTTCTTCATTCATTTCTACTTCACTTTTTTTCATTCTGATTGCAGCACGGCATGCTTGTTTTCCATGATCCTGCATTTCCACCGGCGCACCTACTAAAGCAACAATGGCATCACCTTCATATTTATCAATTGTGCCTTTTTCTTCAATAATGATATCAGACATTTTTGTAAGATAATAATTCAATAAAGCACCAAGTTCACTAGCAGAAAGCAATTCACTAAAAGATGAAAATTTTTCAATATCAGAAAAAAGTGCAGACATCTGATATTTTTTTCCACCTAAAGTAAAAGAATCAGGATTTTCCAAAATCTGTTGAACAACTTCTTTTGATAAACACTGGCTAAAAGCTGATTTAATAAAACGCTTCTGTTTTCCTTCCTGATTAAAACTTAAAATTAATGCAGAAATAAAACTTGCTATAAAACACAAAACAGGTCCAATAACAACCAACCAGATATTTAAGAAAAATAATCCTATTGGAACTAAAATGCTTACTAAAACTCCAAGGACAAAACCTATTGAAATAAAACAAATACTTCCCGCCTGATTCTTTATCTTAGTAGAAAGAAAGATAAGGGCACCACCAAGCATAGACAGTACAAAAAACCATAAAAATTCACTCCAAACAGGAGTCTTTTTCATAAATGAATCTGTAAGATAATTATCTAAAGCGGTAATATGAACACCAACACCTGGGTAAACCTTTGAAACAGGAGATGAACAAATATCAAAAAGACCTGGGGCATAAAGAGCAAAGAAGACATACAAGTCATTAAAATCTTCTGGAACCAGTTCCCCTTCTTCACCCTTTATCCAGGCATCATAACTTTCAAGAATATCGCAGGCTTGATAGGGAAAATAGGCATTTAGATTTTCTCTATATCGTAAATATACTGAGCCATCTTTTAACGTTGGAATAGACGAAAATTTTTCTGTATTTTCTGTAAAATACAAAGGAGCAAAACCCAAACTTGGATAATCAACTCCATTCAAATTATAAGAAATCCTGGCTCTTCGAATCATGTCATCAGAATCTTTTATGCTGATTACATTTCCTAAAGCGGCCGCATTTTCTTTAATAACATCAACTGGAAATAAAGCTTCCTCTTCTTCACTTTCATCATCAATATTACGAATAAAAACTGTCTGTATAACACGACCAGATTTTTCTTCAGATTTACCTAAACATTCATCATCTTCAGGACCATAAATTGAAGGCTCTGTATAAAGCATATCAAATGCAATGGTTTTTACATTTCCTGCCGAAAGAAAATCAATAATCTGTGCATATGCTTCTCTTGGCCATGGCCATGACCAGCCTCTGTTTTCCAAAGCCCAGTCTAAACTTGCCTGATTCACTTCTATAAAAGCTACATCATCTGCAGGAGGAAAAAACTTTGCTGTAGATTGCATCTGCTGATCATAAGCTTTATTTTCGAAAATTTGAAACGCTTTTAACAAATGCAAACCAAAAAACAGAACAAAGCAAATTAATTGAATTATAATAATTTTTTTTAAAATGCTATTTTTTTTCATTATCTATATTTTTTAAATCTTTCAATTCTATCTTCTTTATTTGCATTACAGCTAACAAAAGGTTCTGCCTTAAGCTTTGCATTCACCTTTTCCAGTCGATCATTTGGTCGTGGATGAGTTTTATCAAAAGTTGTTTTTCCATTTTGATTCATTTTTAATGCAACAAGAGCATCTGCCATTGTTTTTGGATCATAGCCTGCGTCAACAAGCAATTTAAGTGCATAAGCATCTGCCTCAAATTCCTGCTCTGATGAAAAACCATCTGTAAGGATTTTTTCTACATAGGCAAGAGAAAGGGCATTAACCCACTCTTCTTCTTCAAGCTCTTCTCTGGAACGTGTCATTTTATCAACGGCATCTACAGTTGCAGTTACAGCTTCCATGGTACGACTCATTTTTATTACATCACTGGCATGATTTAATTGAATATGAGCAATTTCATGGGCAATAATTGCAGCAAGTGCATCTTCGGAATCTGCAATATCATACATTCCCTTTGTTATGAAAATATGACCACCAGGTGTGGAAATTGCATTTAAATCCTGAGAATTCAAAATGCCAACACTATAACCTTTGTATAAATATGGTTTTTCAGAATACATAACCAATGCACCACAGATTTTATTAACATATTTTGTTTTTTCTGTGTTGTTATATAAACCGCCGTTTTTTTCAATAATGATGGCAGAAGTACTTCTTCCAAGATAATATTCTTCTTCTGGAGTAATATCTGTTGCCGCTCTTTTTATGGCATTTACAGATTTAACTACGCTTTCTCCACCATCATCTATCATATTTAATGCAATATCCGAAAAATCCATTGAAACACAGGAAATAGCAGAAAGACATATAACAAAAAGCGAACATAAAGAAACTACTATTTTTTTCATACTATTCTCCAACAGTTAATTTGCCTTCTTCCATAAAAGCAAGAACTTCGGTTTCAGAAGCTGCATTTTTTTCTACCACATTTACAAAAGAATAGTCAAAATCCAAATCCTCTGCCATGTTCTCTTCCAAATTAGAAGCAAAACCTTTTCCCGCCAGTGCAATTTCTTTTGTATTCGCACTTACATTAGAATTTTTGCTGATTTTTTTCTTTGTAAGCTGAGTTGTTGTAATCCAACCTTTTTTTGAAGGATCTTCAGCAGCCTGTACCAAAGACCATTTTCCCTTTTCCTGCAAAACTTCAACAGAGGTTCCATAATCTAATACACAGTTTTTTTTTGAAGTTGTAGAAGCTTTTTCTCTTAATACAGCATTGCTAATACCAACATATTTTATAACTGTCTTTGCAAAAATACATTGTGATGCAGAAAATAAAATCAATAAAAAAATACCAATCTTATAAAATTTTCTCATAAAAAAAGTATAACATTATGATTAATTTATTTCTATTTTTTTTCTAAAACCTTATAATTTTCTTATGATTAAAGAACTTTCAATTACTATTAAACCAGAAGAAGAAAACAATAAAAAAATTATTAACAGGAAAATTATTGATGAATTAAAAAGTAAACTTTCCATTACACAATATAATTCAAAAACAGATTCCATCTATCCTGTTTTTATTAAAAAATCTATTGATGCCCGCCACGGTCAGATAAAAATTCACCTGCGCTATAAAGTATATATAAACGAAGCTCCACAAGAAAACAGCAATGCTCTTCCAGAATGGAAAAAAGCTGATGATTCAAAGCCTGTTTTAATTGTAGGTGCTGGTCCTGCAGGATTATTTGGAGCACTTGCTCTTTTGGAAAAAGGATTTAAACCAATCATTTTAGAAAGAGGAACTGATACGGCACAACGTAAAAAAGATATTGCACTTATAAGCACAAAAAATCTTGTAAACGAAAATTCCAATTATTGTTTTGGAGAAGGTGGAGCCGGTACTTTTTCTGATGGGAAATTGTATACCCGCTCAAATAAACGTGGTGATATCAGCAAAATTCTAAAAATTTTTGTTGCCTTTGGTGCAGATGAAAAAATCCTTACAGATGCCCATCCTCACATTGGTACAGATAAATTACCAAAAGTTATAAATGGCATGAAAGATAAAATCCGGGAGCTTGGTGGAGAAATTCACTTTAATACAAAAGTCACAGAATTAATTATTGAAAACAACAGAGCAACAGGCTTAAAAACAGAAAATACCTTAGATGGAAATACAAAGGATTTTTACGGCAAGGCAATACTTCTTGCAACTGGCCATTCTGCATCAGATATTTACACAATGCTTGCAAAACAAGTACCAGCAGCGTTAGAATCAAAAACCTTTGCCGCAGGAGTCCGAGTTGAACATCCACGCCAATTAATTGATTCTATTCAATATCATGGAAAGAAAGCTGAAAATTTAGGGGCAGCAGAATATAGAGTAACTACACAAATCAAGGAACGTGGAGTTTACAGCTTCTGTATGTGTCCTGGAGGATTTGTTGTTCCTTCTGCTACAGGTCCAGATGAAATAGTTGTAAATGGCATGTCTACTGCATCAAGAAATTCAGCCTGGTCCAATGCTGCCATAGTTGTAGAAATTCGCCCAGAAGATATTCCTGCCCAATATATTGAAAATGCAAAAAAGTCAGGATGTCAGGCTCTTGCTGGTCTTTTATTCCGCACTGCTATTGAACATGCTGCAAAAGAGGAAAGTAAATCCCAGGCAGCACCTGCTCAACTACTAAAAGATTTCCTTGATAATAAAAAATCTACAGACCTTCCAAAAACAAGCTATACTCCAGGCCTTGTACCAAGCAACATGAATGAATGGCTTCCAAAACACATTAGTACTCGTTTAAAGGAAGGCTTTCTAGAAATTAATAAAAACATGAAAGGCTTCATTTCCCATTCAGCTTTAATGATTGGTCCAGAAACCAGAACAAGTACCCCGGTTCGCATTTTAAGAAACAAGGAAACCTATGAATGCACGGCTCTTAAAGGTTTATATCCAAGTGGAGAAGGCAGTGGATATTCAGGGGGTATTGTTTCTAGTGCAATGGATGGGGAAAATTCCGCTTGTGCAATCATAAATTCTCTCTTATAATTTTAAACTTATGAAAGAAAAATGGATAAACTCGGAGAGAGTTGTATCTATTTCTGCTTTTTTCTTTTTGGTAGTTGCAGTTATACTAGGGATTGTGCAAAATGGATTTAAAGACTCCATTTTGGAATTAATTCCTCATAGTAAAAATGTTATTCTCACTAGTTATATAATTCCAATTGTGCATTCAATTTCCTGCATCTGGTGTTTCTATCAAATTTTTCGCCCATCAATTTTTGGTGAATGTGGAATTATGTTCATTGAAAGTGCACTAACAATTCTTACAGGAACAGAACAACTTGGTATATTCCTTTTTTATGGTGCTGTTTGCCTGTTTCGGATTGCAACTATAGATCATCCAAGAAGTAAAAAATTATTTATTTTTACAGTTTTTTCTCACTTTATATTTTTGTTAACAACTCTTACTCACAGTTGGCAAAGATATCTTATGTGTACTGCAAGCTCAGTCTTCTATTTGGCATTCTTCTTATGGATGTCTCATTTATTAAAGTTAAGATTCTCCTATTTTCTACCACATGTTGTTCAATCTTCTAAAGTTATTAAAGAAACTCCTGGTGAAGTTCTCCATCTTAGAGATTACGGATTAACAGAACGCCAAATTAAAATTACACAGGATTATATTCACAATAAAATTTCATACAAAGAACTAGCAGAAAAATATATTACAAGTCTTTCTTCTATCAAAAAAGATTTCTCTATTATTTTTCAGAAATTTGGTGTAAGTAGTATTCAGGAAATGAATGTTCTTCTTATTCAATATCAAATAGAACCATAACAAACAATTCAAAAAAAAAAGACCAACTCATGAAAATGAATTGGTCCATAAACTCCCAAAGTCCTACTCCGACATCAAATAACTCTCCAACGTCCTAAACAATCGCCCATATAAGAACGAAAACTTTATACGTATTTTTTTAATAACCTAATCATAAGTCCATTCTATCCATGGGTCAATGTTTTAGATAAAAAAATAACCAAGGTTACCATTAAAATAACCTTGGTTACCATTTTTTGTAAAAATTTAACTAAAATCTATTAAAATTGTACAATCTTATTTTATAATAACTTTGTTCAAATGCCAGATATCCCGAACATAATCTTCAATTGTTCTGTCTGATGAGAACTTACCACAGTTTGCAATATTCTTTAATACCATTTTAGCCCAGCCTTTTTTGTCTGCATATGCAGCAGCAATCTTTTCACGAGCTTCACAATAAGAATTAAAGTCTGCAAGCAAGTAATAAACATCAGGACGCTGACCTTCAACACCGTAAATCAAAGAGTCATGAAGTTCTTTGAATAACTGATGTGTAGGATCATATGTTCCATCAACAAGCTGTTCAAGTACTTTAGCAAGTGCAGGATTACAATCAAGATATTCCTGTGGATTGTAAGAATGTTCTGCTTCCATTTTCTTGATTTCTTCTGTCAAAAGACCAAATACGAAACCATTTTCTTTTCCAGCTTCTTCAAAAATTTCAATATTAGCACCATCCATTGTTCCCA
>SAMEA3663085__coassemble_44_pt1 | contig 68060 bp, 57 predicted proteins | sample SAMEA3663085__metabat2_low_PE_011 | metagenome-assembled genome bin SAMEA3663085 (sample SAMEA3663085) | pig gut metagenome | biome: pig gut; feature: pig-associated habitat; material: faeces | place: France | collected 2012
AAAAATCCAGATGCAAAAGCAATGGTTTGGTGTAATGATAATGACGAAGAACTTACACTTACATTTAAACAGCTTAAAGAAAGAACAGATCGTGTTGCTGCATTTATGATGAAAATGGGAATTAAGCGTGGCGATTTTGTTATGCTTATTTTACAGCGCCGTTATGAATTCTGGCTTTCTATTATCGCTTTACACAAAATTGGTGCATCTGTTATTCCTGCAACTCACATGCTTACAACAGAAGATATTGTATATCGTTGTAATGCTGCTGGAATCAAACATGTATTTGCAGTAAATGACCGGGAAATTTTTAAGTACATTGAAGATTCTAAAAAGGAAGCACCATCTTTACAGACTCTTGTTGGCGTAGCTCCATTTGGAATTGATAAAGGTCTTGATGATGATTTTTTGGCTAGCCATCCCGCTTGGACAGATTTTACTCGTGGTGTTGCTGCTGTAACTGACGAAGATCTTGCTAAATTCCACGCTCTTAAACGCGAAGATATTTCTAAAAATGATGATGTATTCCTTTCATACTTTACTTCTGGAACTACAAGTCATCCAAAATTAGTATCACACAATTATTTGTATCCACTTGGACACATTGTAACAGCTTCTTACTGGCAGCAGGTTAAAAAAGGTGGTCTTCATCTTACTGTTGCTGATACAGGTTGGGGTAAAGCTGTTTGGGGAAAACTTTATGGTCAGTGGATTGCAGAATGTGCAGTATTTATTTACGACTATCATGCAAAATTCAAGCCAATTGATTTAATGGATCAGATTCAGAAGCATCACATTACATCCTTCTGTGCTCCTCCAACAATTTACCGCTTCTTGATTCAGGAAGATTTGTCAAAATATGACTTTAGTTCATGTGAACACTGGTCAACTGCCGGTGAAGCTCTTTCTGAAGAAGTATTTAATAAATGGAAGGAAATTACTGGAAAAGAAATCCACGAAGGTTTCGGTCAGACAGAAACAACACTTTCATTGTTCAACTATGGTAATGAAAAAATTAAACCAGGTAGTCTTGGTAAATCTGCACCATACTATAATGTTACTTTGCTTGATGATGAAGGAAATCCTGTTCAGGATGGTGAAATTGGTGAAATTGTTGTTGAACTTAAAGATGGAAAAACTTTCCCTGGTTTGTTCATGACATATTTTGGTGACCCGGAAAAAACAAAATCAGTTATGCACGACGGTTACTATCATACTGGTGATAACGCCTGGCGCGATGAAGATGGTTATTTCTGGTTTACAGGTCGTAATGATGATGTAATCAAATGTTCTGGATATCGTATTGGTACATTTGAAGTTGAATCTGTTTTGATGCAGCATCCAGCTGTTGTTGAATGTGCAGTTACAGGTTCTCCAGATCCTGTTCGTGGTCAGGTTGTAAAAGCTACAATTGTTCTTGCAAAAGGTTATGAACCATCTGATGAGCTTGTAAAAGATATTCAGAACTTTGTAAAGAAAACAACTGCTCCTTACAAATATCCTCGTGTTGTTGATTTTGTTACTGAGCTTCCTAAAACAATTTCTGGAAAAATTAAACGTAATGAAATCCGTGCTAAAGATGCAAAATAATTAAAATATTAAGCTGCCTTTTTTTACAAGGCAGTTTTTTTTATAGAATATATATTGTTTTATATAAAACTAAATGATATATTAAAAAAAATTTGATATTCCTAAGGAGAATATTTATATGAAAAAGATTGGTGCAATTATTTGCTCAGTTTTAATGTTGGGAATAGCTTTTACTGGCTGTTCAAAAAAAGATAAGGTTACAGGACCTGTTACTGTAGAAATCTGGCATACTTATAATGGACAGCAGGCTGCGGCTCTTACAGATATGGCTGACCGTTTTAATGCTTCTCAGTCAAAATATGTTGTTCAGGTTTTGAACCAGGATTATTCAGGATTTGCTGATACTGTTTACAATGCTGTAGCAAACGGTGTTGGACCAAGCATTATTTTTAACTATGGTACAACTGCAGTTGATTATGCAAATGAAGACCTTGCAATTGATATTACAAAGTATATTTACGAAGATAAAAAGAAAGGTGATTCACTTATGCAGGATATCATCGATTCTTTACCAGAAGCAATGAAAACTGATGTTCTTGGTTTTGAAGATGGTGGAATCTATTATCTTCCTGGATGTACAACTGGTCCTGTTTTCTTCTATAACAAGACTATTTTTGATGAATTAGGTCTTAATCCTCCAAAAACATGGGATGAATTGGAAGCTGTTGCAAAAACAATTTATGAAAAGAAAGGTATTCCAGGTTTCCATTCTGATGGTCTTGTAGATAATCTTCAGGAAATGATTATGCACAATGGTCTTGGTTATATTGATGTTAAAAATAAGAAAGTAACATTCTGTACAGACAAAATGGTAGAAATCTATCAGTGGTATGCAGATATGTGTAAAAAAGGGTACTTTATTTTTAATACAGTTGGACGTTACGCTTCAGAAGATCTTGCAAATGGAGATATTGCTTCATTCTCTGGTTCTTGTGTAAATGATCAGTATATTAAGATGGTAGAAGGAAAAGGTGAACTTGGTATGGCTCCATGGATTGCCGGTGATTTCTATACTGCCTGGAATCGTGGTCCTATTTTCTTGCATCGTGATGAAAATGTTAACCGTGGAGCATATGAATTTGTAAAATTTATGCTTTCACCAGAAAATGCTGTAAAATGGGCTATGGCAAACTCAGCTCTTTGTCCTTATGGAACTTCAGCTAATGTTCCAGAATATGTTGAATATTTGAACAATCTTCCTTCAACATCAGCACTTCCATATGTACAGGCAAATCTTAATGTTTCAGGTTCATTTCCTAATGTAACTGGTAGTGCAACTGTTAGAAAAGCATTGGAAGAAAATCTTAACTATGTAGTTGATGGAAAAATTTCTGCTGCAGACGCTGTTAAGGCTTTGGAAAAAGCTTGTAATGATGCTTTGAACGGCAGATAATTTTTACACTGAATAAACAATAATTTCAAATAAGAGGGGGTGTCTTTAAGTTTTATTGGACATCCCCTTATTTTTTAATATAATTAAAAGACAATGAAAGTAAGATTAGAAAATATTGTAAAAAAATATGGACATACTATTGCTGTAGATGATTTTTCTGCAGAACTAAAGGATGGACATTTGATTTGTTTACTTGGTCCTTCTGGTTGTGGAAAATCAACAATTTTGAATATGCTTTGTGGCATTGCTGATGTTACCGCAGGCAAGATTTTTTTTGATGATAAAGATGTAACAAAACTTCCTCCAGATCAGAGAAATATTGGTATGGTATTTCAGAACTATGCACTTTATCCTCATATGACTGTTTTAGAGAATATTGCTTTTCCACTGGAAGTTCAGAAAGTAAAAAAAGAGGAACGTATAAAAAGAGTTGAAGAAATTTCTAAACTAGTTCATGTAGACAATCTTTTAAAAAGATTTCCTGGGGAGCTTTCCGGCGGACAGCAGCAGCGTGTTGCAATTGCCAGAGCTCTTGTTAAAAAACCCCAGCTTTTGTTGATGGATGAACCTCTTTCTAATCTTGATGCAAGGCTTCGTCTTGAAATGCGGGAAGAAATCAGAAGAATTCAGCAGGAAACAGGAGTTACCACTGTTTTTGTAACTCATGATCAGGAAGAAGCAATGTCTATTTCCGATAGCATTATTTTGATGAAAGACGGTAAATTGATTCAAAATGATTTGTGTCAGACTTTATATAAGGAACCAAACTGTCTTTTTGTTTCAGAATTTTTAGGTAATCCTCCTATTAATAAATTAGAAATTACGGAGAATGAGGAAGTAGGAATTAGGAATGAGGAATTAAATTTTAAAAATGTAGAGAAATTATTTTCTGATAAATCCAATCTTAATTTCGATAATATAAAATCTGATTTGATTCTTGCGGTGCGTCCGGAAAGCTTTGTGTTAGGTGGGGAATATTCTGCGGAAGTTGTTTCTATTTCTGAAATGGGTAAAGAACAGTTTTTTACTCTAAAAATCTTTGGACAAACTGTTCATGCAATTTTGAATACAGATGATGAATATAAAAAAGGTGATTGCATAAAAGTTGGAATTAAGAATAAAGGTGTGTTCTTATTTGAAGCTGAAAGCGGTAAGAGGTTAGTGTGAAATTTTCATTAAAAAGAAGGGAAGTATTTTCAAAAATTGAACCCTGGTTATTTTTATCACCATTTCTTTTTTTTATCATCCTTTTTACAATTTATCCTGTAATTAATGTAATTTTATTGTCTTTTAAACAGAACTATAGTTTCTTAAAAGGAACTTATTCAGGTATTAATTTTGATAATTATAAATACGTTTTAACCGACGATAAATTTGTTGGTGCAATGAAAAATACATTTTTGTATGTGCTTTTTGTAGTTCCCATTAGTACTGCAATTGCAATTTTTTTTGCAAATCTTCTTAATCAGAAAATAAAAGGCAATGCTTTTTTTCAGACTGCATTTTTCATGCCTATGGTTACTTCAGTTACTGCAGTTGGACTTGTTTGGCGCCTGATTTATAACCAGCAGTATGGATTGTTAAATGTTTTATTAAATAAGATTGGAATAGAAAATATTGGATGGGTAACTGATTCCAAATGGTCATTAACTGCTCTTGTTATATTTGGTATCTGGAATATTCTTCCTTTTACTACAATACTGCTTTTATCTGGCTTACAGAATATTAATGAATTGTATTATACTGCGGCAAAAGTAGATGGAGCTGGTAAAGCAAAGATTTTTTTCAGAATTACTGTTCCACTGCTTTCCCCAACAATCTTTCTTGTTTGTATTGTAAATACAATTTCTTGTTTTAAAGTTTTTAGCGAACTTTTTCCTTTGTTTAATGGAAAGCCTGGTCCATATTATAATTTGTATACTGTTGTTTATTACATAAGATATGCAATGATTGAAAAGCGAAAATATGGATATGCTTCTGCCGCTGCTGTTATTCTGTTTTTATGTGTATTGGTATTTACATTAATTCAGCTCATAATTAAAAAGCGCATAGCAAAAAAGGGGATTCAATAAATGAAAAAATACATTGGAAAAGTAATAACTTATGCTTTACTGATACTGGGTTCATTTGTAATGATTTTTCCCTTTATCTGGATGATTTTATGTTCATTTAAAACTCATGCAGAAGTAATTCAAAATCCTCCTAACTTTTTGCCTGCAAATTTCTCATTTGAAAATTATGTTAAAGCTTTTTCTATGGCTCCTTTTGGAAAATTCTTTATTAATTCAGTTATTGTAATGGTTATATCTGTTACTCTTTGTACTTTCACTACAATTTTGGCAGCTTTTGCTTTTTCACGTCTAAAGTTTAAGGGTAAAAATATTATTTTTGCAATTCTTATCAGTCTGATGATGATTCCTTTTGAAATGCTGATTATTACAAACTATACAACCGCAGTAAAACTGAAATTAATTAATACAATTCCAGGTTTAATTTTCCCTTTTATTGCAAGTATTTTTTACACATATATTCTGCGTAATTTCTTTGAAACAATTCCCGACAGTCTTTATTATTCTGCTCGAATTGATGGTGCTTCTAACTGGAAATATTTATGGAGAATTATGGTTCCAATGGCAAAACCTTCTCTGTTTACAATCATTCTTTTAAATGCTTTAGCATCCTGGAACTCATTTATCTGGCCAATGTATGTTACAACAGATAGTCGTTCAAGAACTTTACCTTATGCTTTACAAGTATTTACAACAGAAGCGGGAAGCCTGCAAGAATTATTAATGGCCGCATCATCAATTGTTGTAATTCCAATGATTATTCTTTTTGTGTTTGCACGAAAATATATTGTAAATGGTGTTTCTAGAGGTGGATTAAAGGGCTAGTTTTAATTCTCATGCTTTCTGATAAATTCAGGTCTTAAAGTATGAGGATTATAAAAATTCATTAATGAATCCACAATATCATCTTCCTCATATTTCAAATAGCGCTGCCATAAATCTTCACGAATTAAAACATATTCACCATTCAACTGCATTATTAATTGATTTAATTCTTCCTCTTCAAATTCACCGAAAAATTGCTGTAAATAGCTGGCATTTGTTCCGTAAGCAAGTCGCCATGTTTTTCCTTCAGGAACATAAAAATCAGCTTCGTAGTTAAGACCGTCCCGCAAATTACAATAGTAAGTGTAAACATGGTTTATAGGAAGATGAGCAATCAGAAGACTGTCATCAGGTAAATCAATTTTTTCTACTACAGATTTATAATATTTCCAGGGAGGATCTTTTTTAGGATTATAAAGTTTTGGTGTAAAAAATAATCCTGTTGTAAAAATTGTAATAAATAAAACTAAAGTTACATATTTAGATTCTTTTATTTTTGAAAAATCAAATATTTTTGAAATAATATATAAATTAAATGGAATTGAAACTGGAATAGCATTTAATAGCATTCTATATCCCATATCAAGTTCATCCAGCTTCCAAAATGGGAAAAACATTACAGGTATTAAAAGTAAAAAAGCAAAGTCTTTTTTGCAATTCTGATCTTTATGTTTATTTATGAAAAAGAAAAGGCCTAAAAACCATGTAAGTACAAAGTAAACAGACATTTCTATACACATTGCTTTTCCAGCAAGATTCATTAAAACAGGAGAAAAACAAGGTAAAACAGGTGTAAGTGAAAAAACTGATTGAAATCTTGGTAATTGATTAAAGAATAATAAAACAGCACATAAACATGCTAATGTTAATAATATAATTTGATTACGAATTTTTAGTTTTCTGATTAAAATAATTGCTGTAAAAATAAAAGCATAAGCTGCTGAAACTAAATGGCTTAATCCACTTAAAACCAACAAGATAGTGCAGAGTAAAAGTAAAAGATTTTTTTTGATTTTTGAAAATCTTCCTGCATTTTGTAATAAATAAATTAGGGCAGTACAGTAACTTAAGAAAAATACTAAACCTGTCTGATTATTTATATAATTAATATTAAAAAGAGTAATTCCTACAGAAACTGAAGAAATTAATAAGCCAAGGATTGGAATTATGTTTTTTTCTTGAGAAATTATCTTAAGTAGTATAAAAATTAATACAGAAATTAAAGTAGAACTTAATGCTGCCTGAATTTTTACTCCAAGAAAAACATTATTAAAAATTTTGGCCCAAAAACCACAAAGAAAATATCCAATTTCATGATTCGGATTTTCTAATGCACCATTTACAACAAGAGATTTAGCTTGTAATGCATAAAAAAATCCATCTAATCCTGTTGGAAAGTCAGATTTTAATAACATCATCAGTCTTACACCGAAAATGATAAATGAATAAAGAATAACAAAAATAATAGAAAATTTAAAAAAATTTCTATTTTCAGTAGAATTTATTGTTTCATTTTTTGTCATAATCTTTTTTCTCATAAGTTAGAATTGGATTATACATCATTATGGCATGATTTTCAGTGATTAAATCATCCCTCTGCAATGCGTCCTTTCCTTGTTCATCTACAATAAATGTTTTTCTATACAGGGAATTGTGTCTAACATAAATACCTGCTGCTTCCATAGAAATATAATGTTCTTTTTCATAAACCTCGTAGTGAAAATCACATTTGTTATTACTTCTTAATTCTCCACAAAGGCGTTTGTTTTCAATGTACACAATAAAAATATATGAATCTTGTGTTTCGTTTAAAATCATTAAATCCCGATAATTATAAACACAGGTAGCACCGCTTCCAAAAGGTAATGTTCTGTTTGAATCTGGAAAAACATCAAAACTGTGACGATACCTTTCTTTTACAGACAAGGGACTGTGTAAGGTAATCCAGTACAGCAAATTAGAAAGGGCGCACAATCCTCCTCCAATTCCACTGCCAGGTTTACCGTTAGAAAGAACCATGCCTTTTTTGAAGCCCCGGAATTTTGTAGGGTTTCCTATCAGCTTCCAGTAAGAAAATAGTTCCCCAGGTTTAATTACAGTGCCACAAATATATTTATGAGCTAAATTTAAATTATGAACTTTACCTTCCTGCAATTCCATATCTTCTTTAGAAAGATTTCTATATAAAGGAGATGAATGTGTAAAGACAGTATAGGGAAAATCCTGTTTGATTTTTTCAAGATTTACAGGAGCTGAGAAGTTTTCTGATTTTTTGATTTTATATTCTTTGGGTATTTTTGCAAAATGTTTTGAATATTTTATCCAGTAAAAATACCTTTTTAGTGTATAAAAAACGCAGCCCAGCTTAATTCTAAACTGACTGCGTTTTTTTTGAGGCTGAAAAGTATACACTAAGGCTCTTCCCAGTAACGAAGAACTAATACCTCAGAAGGATCCATAATTGTATAATGAACACCATTTAAGTAAATGTTTTTTCCATCAAGTTTTACTGTTGTAGAAGTTGTCGTTGTAACATAAGAAACTGTTTTGTTTGTAATAATGCGATGATTTTTTAATTCGTAATCGTAGCTTTCATACCATGAGTATTCGAATATTTTTGGAGCGATTTTTTTCTGGGTTGCATTTTTATATGCAGCTGCAGCCATAGCTCCGGTATTTGTATAAGCCCAAGAATTATTTGGTGCTTTTTGTACATCCATAATATTTGATGATTTTTTGTCAAATAAAGTTGTATATTTCATATCAGAAATATAATTATCATTACCTTTTGTAAAAATAATTACATCTTTTTTATTATCAGCCATAAGAACTAAATACTTATTTTTATCATCAGCTTGAACAAGTCCATAATAATCGAATAAACTAAGGAATTCATTTTCAAAATCTGCTGATGATGTTTCCAGCATTGCTTTTGAATTTTCTTCCTGTAATTTTGCAATTTCTGCTACATTTTCCCAAGGAATAACTTTTCCTTTGTACAAAAGTCTAACATCATCAATACATGTGTCATCATATTTTGAACCTTTATATACAGAAACAATTTTAAATGTAATTGTCTGAGCGGTCTGCATTTGTTCGAACTTTATTGACTGCCAGTCTGGTTTGTTATCTTCCAAAGTGTATGTTTTCTGCTGGAAGTGTTTTTTAGCAACTTGGGTAATCTGAATTTCCTTTACGCGATTATTTTTTGTATAATAATCTTTACCAGAAACAAATCCGTTTACAATCTGAATTTCATCAAAACTTACAGGTTCTGTTAATTCAATAGTGATTGATTCTCCAATTCCAGGACCATTTTTTTCTGCTTCACACCAAGTGTTGTCAAAATTTCCATCAACAATATTTACAGGTGGATAAAGATATTTTCCAGAAAATTGGGCTTCAACTAATTCGGAAGTTGCTGTAATTGATTTAAGTGGTGCTTTTTTAGTCTGGGCTTTGAACCAGTTGTCATCCCCGGCTGCAAACATTGATGTTGCAAGTAAAAGTGAGATGCAAAAAATAATATTTCTTTTCATAAAAAACTCCCTTAAATTTTATATTTATTTCTATAAATAATAGTCTTTATTCTTTTTTTTGTCAATGCTATATTTTTTCACATGCGTAAATTTTCATTTCTACTGTTATTATCAGCTTATATTTGTTTATCATTTTCAGCAGTAAAGGATCCTGTTTCTCTATATATTTCGAAAATGAGTTTACGTGAAAAAGTTGGTCAGCTGTATGTAATCCGCCCAGATGCTCTTAATAAAAAACTGACTCCTGAAGAAGTAAATAATCATACAAATAATGGTGTTACAGAAATTACATCAGATATAAAAAAATTTTACGAAAAATATCCTGCAGGAAATTTTGTTCTTTTTGGAAAAAATATTACAGATCCAAATCAACTTCAAATTTTTTCAGATGAACTTCATAATCTTTCAGAGATTCCTTCTTTATTGTTTATTGATGAAGAAGGTGGTTCCGTATCACGTCTTGCAAATCATGAGGCCTTTGTTTTACCACGGTTTAGAAATATGAAAGATTTGGGAGATAGAGGAGATGAATTACAAGCTTTAAGAGTTGGTCAGACAATTGGTTCTTACTTAAATTTTTATGGTCTTGATGTTGATTTTGCTCCCGTTTGTGATGTGAATTCTAATCCAGAAAATCCTATTATTGGGCCTAGAGCCTTTAGTTCAAATCCTTCCCATGCAGCTTTTTTATCTATGAAGGTTTTGCAGGGGTTAAGAGATGAAAATATTGAAGGTTGTTTAAAACATTTTCCAGGTCATGGGGATACAAGAACAGATTCTCATAAGGGGTACACTGAGTGTCTTAAAACACTGGAGGAATTAAGAAATTGTGAATTAGTACCTTTTATTGCCGGAATAGAAAATGATGCACAATTTATTATGACTGCTCATGTTGCATATCCTAATGTTACTAAAGATAATACTCCTGCAACTTTATCAACTTATTTTATTACTGATTTACTACGTAATGAAATGGGGTATAAGGGAATTATAATAACCGACGCCATGAATATGGATGCAATTGCCAAATATTATTCTGAAGATACTGCCGCTATTCTTGCTATTCAAGCTGGTGTGGATATGATTTTAATGCCAAATGATTTTCAGAAATCTTTTGATTCTGTTGTAAAAGCCGTAAAATCAAAAAAAATCAAAGAAAAAAGAATTGATGAAAGTGTTTACCGAATTTTACAATATAAACAAAAACATTTTAATTTCTTAAATTTAAATAGAGAATAATTGTAATAAAATTTGTATTTATTTGGTGTGTTTTTTAGAAAAATATGCTAAAATGTTTATTATATATGAGTAATGAACAAGATCAGTCTGCAGAAACTCAAAGAATAAAACAACTGCAACGTGCATTATATTATGAGTCTCAATTTAGAAACGCAATTGTATCAGATGCTGTATGTTTTTATGATGTTAACATTACTCGTGATTTAATCGAAACAGATTTCTTTTTTAGAGATGATAAAAAGAATTTTATTTCTGTTCCAGATTATGTTGGCATCAATACTCCTTGTCGCTTTACAGATTTTATTAATAAATGGGCAGAGATAATGATTCCAGATTTATCTCAAAAAACCCTTACCAATATTTCAGTTTTAAGAGAAAAGTTATTATCCGTTTATAGTGAAGGAAAAAGGGAATATACCCTAAATTATTGGGGTGAGGATGTAACTGGAAAAAAAATCTATTTTAATCAACGATTTTTGCTTACACAAAATGAATTTAACGAAATTTGTGCTCTTTCCATTATAAAAGATTATACACAGGTAAAAGAATTTGATGATGAGTATCTTACATCTGAACTTGAAAAAATAGCTTACGAAGATCCTATCACAAATGGAATAAATTATTTTAAGTTTAAAGAAAAAGTAATTGAAGAAGGAAAACCTGGTTCAATCATCTGTCTTGATATTCATTCTTTTAAAGTAATCAATTCTATTTGTGGCATTACTCGGGGTGATGATGTTATTAAAGCTATTTGGGAAGCTATTAGAATTGCCATAGATTCTTCCAAAGGTGAATTTGCGGCACATATTAATGCGGATCACTATATTATTTTTATTCCAACAGAAAATAAAGATGATATTATTGCCCGCATGAAAAGTATTACTCTTACTTTAATGGTTATTTCTGTTGATCTTGATGTACCTCAGTTGCAGCCATATTTTGGAGTTTCATACTGGAAACCTGCAAAAAAAATTGAATTAGCATATAGCGAGGCTGTAACTGCAAAGCATAATGCAAAATACAGCCAGAAACAGAATTATGATTTCTTTAGTATTGAAGATACTAAGCGTCTTGTAAAAGAAAAAGAAATGATGGATTCCTTCGAAGAATCTCTTGCTAAAAAAGAGTTTAAAATCTGGTTTCAGCCCAAATATACTCCAAAAACACGATATCTTGAAGGTGCAGAAGCTCTTGTTCGCTGGGTTAAGCCAGATGGAACAGTAATTCCCCCAAGCGAATTTATTCCATTATTCGAACGCAACAATATGATTAGAAATTTGGATGAATATATTTTCCGCAATGTTTGTATGCTTCAAAAAAAATGGCTTGATGAAGGAAAAAATATTGTTCCAGTTTCAGTTAACCTTTCTAGAGTAAGTCTTTACTACAAAAATGTTGCTGAACAGTATAAAAAAATTACAGAAATTATAAAAATTGATCCAAAATATGTTCCCATTGAAATTACAGAAACAGCGGCAATTACAAACGAAGATGTTAGTGTTTTAGCAGATAGCTTTCATAAAAACGGTTTCTCATTAATTATGGATGATTTTGGTTCAGGATATTCATCTTTAGCATCATTAAACTTAATGCATTTTGATACTTTGAAGTTGGATAAAAGTCTTGTTGATTACATTGGTAATTATAGTGGAAATCGTCTTATTGAACATACTATTGCCCTTGCAAAAGAACTTGGTATTAAAATAACTGCTGAAGGTGTTGAGACTGAAAATCAGGTTCAGTTTTTAAAACGCATTGGTTGTGATAATATTCAGGGATTCTTTTATTCAAAGCCGGTTTCAGCAGAGGCATATAGTAAAGTTTTAAATAATCAACAATTTGGTGGTGAACTTAAACCTCTTGATTATATAGAAGAGCATTTATATGAATTTAATGCTAGTCTTGTTCGTACAGAGTTATATTCTCTGGTAGTAAATCTTACTAAAAATATAGTGCTTGATTATACAGAACGGGATGATTGGAAAACAGAAACTGGAATTTTTGAAAATGATTATGATATTGCAGTTGAAAGAATAAAAAATGAACTTATTTCTGAAGAATACAAAGAAGAATTTTATGAATTTATGGAAAGACATAATCTTCTTAAAAGTTTTAATTCTACAAATGAAACAAGAGTTTTTGAGTATAAAAGACTTGTTCATAATGAATTAATGAGAATGCGTATTATTCTTAATCTTTTTAAAATTCCTCAAACTGGTGATGATAAATATGCTTATATAAAGGTCTATAATCTTAATTAGACTTTCAATTTTTTCTTCTTTATTAGTATCACATTATTAGTATCACTATTTGTACATATTATTAAAATACATTATAATATTTGCAATTTATTTTTTTTGACATTAATTAAGAGGAACAAAATGAATAGAAGACTTATTACTGCTGCTTTACCTTATGTAAACAATATCCCACACTTAGGAAACATTATTCAGTCACTTTCTGGTGATGTATTTGCAAGATATTGTAGAAGTAAAGGTTATGATACACTTTATATTTGTGGTACAGATGAATATGGTACTGCTACAGAAACAAAAGCTTTAGAGGAAAAAACAGACCCTCGTTCCCTTTGTGACCATTACTACAAAGAACATACAAACATTTATAAATGGTTCAACATCAATTTCGATAAATTTGGTCGTACTTCTAACCAACAGTGTACAGAAATTACACAGGGACTTTTTAATGACCTTGATGCTGCTGGTTTAATTAAAGAACACGTAAATAAACAGCTTTTCTGTCCTCACTGTAATATGTTCCTTGCAGACCGCTATGTTGATGGAACTTGTCCAAAATGTGGTTCTACAAAAGCTCGCGGTGACCAGTGTGATGAGTGTGGTTCCTTGCTTGATCCCATCGAATTGAAAGAGCCTAAATGTCATACTTGTGGTAGCACACCAGAAGTTCGTGAAACAAAACACCTTTATATAGATCTTCCTGCTCTTAGTGATAAATTAAATGCATGGGTAGAAAAAGCATCTGTAGAAGGCCGCTGGGCTGATAATGCCATTAATATGACAAAAGCATGGATTCGTGATGGACTTCAAGAAAGAGGAATTACCCGAGATCTTAAATGGGGGATTCCAGTACCAAAAGCAGGATATGAAGATAAAGTATTCTATGTTTGGTTCAATGCTCCAATCGGATATCTTTCTATTACAAAACAGCTGGCTGATGAATTAATAAAAGAAGGAAAACAGAGCTTTGACTGGAAATCCTGGTGGATTCCATCAGAATCTGAAGAAGCAAAAGGTAAGGGAAAAGTTGATTTGTTCCAGTTTATTGGTAAAGACAATATTCCTTTCCACACTGTAATTTTCCCTTGTACTTTGCTTGGCTCTCCTCATGAATGGACAAAACTTCATCATATGTCTTCAACAGAATACTTGAACTATGAAGACGGAAAATTCTCTAAATCTCGTGGTGTTGGTGTATTTGGTTCAGATGCAATTGAAACTGGAATTCCTGCAGATGCATGGCGTTTCTACATTTTTTATAATCGTCCAGAAAAACAGGACTATCAGTTTACCTGGAAAGACTTTATGGAAAAGCTTAACGGTGAATTGATTGGTAACCTTGGAAACCTTGTAAACCGTACATTGCTTTTTGTAAACAAATACTACGAAGGAAAAATTCCAGATGCTCCTGTTGATGAAGAGCTTTGGGCACAGGTAAAGGAACTGGAAAAGAAAGCTACAGAATATTTAGAATGGGCTGAATTAAAAGATGCCTTCCGTACAATGTTCGAAATTTCTGATATATGTAACAAAAAATTCCAGGCAACAGAACCATGGAAAGCTCGTACAGAAAATCCTGCAGTGGCAGATAGTTTGATTCATAACCTTTGTTATGTAATCAAAGATTTGATGATTATGATGAATCCATACATGCCACAGTATACTCAGAAAATCATGTCCTATTTTGGTAAAACAATAGAAGAAAAGAAAGTGGGCATGGAAACAAAACCTGGTTACACTTGGGCTGATCTGGGAGTAACAGAAGGTCTTACAACTGTAGGTCCAACAGAAGTTTTCTTTAAGCCATTAGATCAGAAAACAATGCTGGCATTCCGTGAAAAATTCGGTGGTCAGCAAAAAGCAAAAAAAGAAGAAAAGAAAGCAGATAAAAAAGCTAAAAAAGCAGAACCTGTTGTATTACCTGTTGAGCAGCAGGAAGCTTTCTTTAATTCTACAATTGAATTAACTGTTGCAAAGATTGTAGATGTTAAACCAAATCCAGAAGGGGAAAAACTCTATATTGAAACAATGGATGACGGTTCTGGTACACCTCGTACAATTCAGTCTGGACTTAGAATGTATCTTAAAGAAGAAGATTTGCTTGGAAAACATGTTGTAATTGCTTCAAATCTGGCACCTAGAACTATGCGTGGTGTAGAAAGCCGTGGTATGCTTCTTGCAGGGGACTATAAAGATGCAGATGGAAAAGATTGTGTAGAAGTTCTTGATGTTTCTTGGGCTGCCCCTGGTACAAAAATTGTAATAGAAGGAGCTGATCCAAAAGCTGCAAAGAAAGATGAAATTACAGGGGATGAATTCTTCTCTGTTCAGATTAAATCCGTTGATGGTGTAGTTCAGATTGCTGGAAAACCTCTTATGGCAGATGGAAAAGCTGTTAAAACTACAAAAGCTTTGAATTCAGATATTGGATAATAGAAGGTAAATATGAAATTACATCAGATTATTACAAGTTTACTTGAAACAGATTTATATAAGTTTTCAATGGGGCAGGCAATTTATCACAAATTTCCTTCGTATAAAACTAACTGGACATTTAAATGCCGTAATGCTGATGTAAAGTTTAATTCAGAAATGGTAGAAGAGATAAAGGAGCAGATTCATGCCTATTGTGCTCTTCGTTTTACAAATGATGAGCTTGAATATCTTTCTAAAATAGAATGGCTTCACGAAGATTACATTGAGCATCTTCAAATCTGGAAGCCAAGATTTAAAGATTTTACAATTGGAACAGATTCACCTTGCGGACTTTCAATTGAAGCAAAAGGAACCTGGCTTAATACATCCATGTACGAAATTCCTATTCTTGCAATTGTAAATGAAGTATATTTTAGAATGACTTACAATTACAATGAAATTTTTGAACAGTACAAACGTAAACTGGAAGAAAAGAAAAACTGGCTCATTAGTGGAGAATACAATCTTGGAGCTTTTTCTGAATTTGGGTTAAGACGCCGTCTTTCTGCAGAAGCCCAGGATTTAGCTGTGAAAACTCTTTGCGAAAATAATAAAAATTACAAAGAATCTAAATGTGTTGGTACTTCTAATGTTTATCTTGCAAAAAAATATAATGTTGTTCCTGTTGGTACTATGGCTCACGAGTTTATTATGTGTGTTGGTCAAGGAAATCCAATGTATAATCCTGCCTATTCAAATAAGCTGGCAATGAAAGCCTGGACAGATGAATATGGAGTTTTAAACGGAACTTATCTTACAGATACAATTGGTGATGAAGCAACTCATCTTGATATGGAATATACATATTCCATTCTTTTTGGTGGTGTTCGTCATGACTCTGGGGATCCATACAAATGGGGTGAAGAATGGATTTCTCACTATCAGAAATATTATGACAAATATCATGATGAAAGAGTAAATCCTAAAAATAAAACATTGCTTTTTAGTGATAGTCTTGATTTTAAACGTGCTTCTGAATTGTATTCTTACTTTAAATCAAAAATTAAAGTAGCCTTTGGTATTGGCACTTACATTGCCAACGATACTGACGTTGAACCTTTAAATATTGTAATGAAAGTTACAGAATGTAATGACCGCCCTGTGGCAAAATTATCTAATGCCTATGGAAAAACAATGTGTAAAGATGATGATTATATTGAATATTTACACAAAACTATTGAATGGAGAATTAATCACAACTAATTATGTTTGATATTGATATAAATAAAATTACAGAATCAAAAACTCCAAATGAAGGAACTTTTTTACAGACTCCTTTTTGGTGTGAATTTAAAACATCTCATGGCTGGCAATATAATCGTTTTGATGTAAATGTTAAACTTTCTAAATCTTATATTGAATCTTTAAAAGCAGAAGGATGTGAAAAATCAACCTTTACTAATGAAGATTATAATAAATCTTTTGAACTAGCAGTTTTGAACCGTTCCTTCTTAAAAGGACTTTTTAGTATTGCCTATATTCCTCTTATGCCAGAGCTTCCTTTTGAATGTACATCTGAGGAGGTTATAAATGCAGCCATGGCTGATGATGGTGAAACAGTTGCTGTTGTAAATCAGGAATTTGTAACTCCAGAAACCCAGACCATTGAATTTGCCTTTCTTTTAAGTGAACTTTCAAAAGCTTTAAAACCTCTTTTACCAAAAAATACTATGGTAATTCGCTTTGATCCTGAAGTTACATTTACAAATTTAGAAGACAGAGATTTATTTAATTATGGATTAAAAACTGTTGCCTGGGCAGATAAATTAAAGCTTAAAAAAAATAAGGTAGATATTCAGCCTCCTGACAGTACTCTTGTAAGTCTGGAAGGTACTGAAGATGAAATCCTTGCAAGAATGCACCAGAAATGGAGATATAATATCCGTTTAAGCGAAAGAAAAGGTGTAATAATCAAAAAATACAATGGTGATTCTGCTGAAATTTCTTCAAAAATTGATAAGTTTTATGAACTGACAAAAGAAACTAATGCCCGGGATGGAAATGCAAGTCATGCTAAATCATATTATAGGGATTTAATTCTTTCTTCTGCAAAACAACTAAAAGAAGGAAAAGATGTTCCTGAAGTAAATTTGTATATTGCAGAACATGAAGGTGATGAAATTGCTAGTATTGTTACATTGTTTAGCAAAACTGAAAGTGTTTATCTTTATGGTGCCAGCAGTAACAACAAGCGTAATTTAATGCCAAATCATCTTTTACAGTGGACAGCTATGAAAGATGCAAAAGCATATGGAAGTAAATATTACGATATGTATGGTATGCCTCCAGAAGGAAAAGATGAAAATCATCCTATGCACGGTCTATATATGTTTAAGGCTAACTTTGGAGGGAAAAACATTCACAGAACAGGAAGTTGGGACGTTCCATTAAATGCAGTTTATTATGGATATAGTTGGGCAGAAAAATTAAGAGCTTTCTGGCATAAAAAAGTAATCAAAAAAATTAAAGGAAGATAAAAACAATTGATATATTAAACATTTGGCTCTATAATCTGTATGGGTGAAAGGGATTAAAAAGTAGACTGGGGAGAAGTATTTCTATGACAAAAGAAATTCTTTCTGCAATTAACAAATGTTTAGATTTATATAGTTGTTTTATTGCCTGTTTCATTATTTTTTCCATTTATATAAATAATAAAAATAAAACTAAAATAGATAAACTTTTTGCTTTAACTTGTTTAGTTGATTTTCTTTTAGCCTTATTTGATTTCATTTCTATTCAATTCGAAAGTGATTTGCATCCTTCATATTATTATATAATGAAAATTTCCTTATTTTTATTCTATACATTCGGAATAATTATTTACAATGTTTATACTTATTTTGTATGTAAATTTTTTAATAATGAGAATAAGCTTTTATTAAAGATTAATTTAGGTTGTTTTATTGGATATATGATTGGGGTAGTTATAAATCAGTTTATGCCATTTTACTACTATCTTGATCAGTTTAATGTTTATCATCGTTTTACTTATTATCCAGTTTCTCTGTTTTTTCAGTTTATATTACTTCTGGTATCTTTATATGTTTCTTTTTCCCCAAAAAATAAAATTTCATTTTCTCAAAAATTAAGTTTTGTTAGTTTTTTTATATTTCCTATTCTGATGCATGGAATTCAAGTTGCATTCTACGGAATTTCTTTAATTAATGTTGGAATTACATTATCATTTTTTATTATTTTTATTAATTTGAATAATAACCTTGAAAAAAGTGTAAATGATAAACAGATTCAGTTAAAAAATTCAGAAGAAGAAATTGTTGCAATTCAAAATAACACAATTATGTCTTTATCGAACCTGGTTGAAAATCGTGATTCGGATACTGGAAATCATGTAAAAAGAACTAGTATTTATGTAAAAATTCTTGCAAAAAAAGCACAGGAAAAGGGATTATATCCAAATATTTTATCAGAAAAATATATTTCCTTAATTACAGAAGCTGCTCCTCTTCATGATATTGGTAAAATTGTTGTTCCAGATTCTATTTTGAAAAAGCCTGGAAAACTTACTGATGAAGAATTTGAAACAATGAAAAAACATACTTCTGAAGGAAAACGAATTGTTTATGATGTTCTTTCAATGGGAAATAAAGATTATGTAAATATGGCTGCAGAAATAGCAACCTCCCATCATGAAAAATGGAATGGAAGCGGATATCCTTATGGAATTTCAGGAGAGAATATTCCATTAAGTGCAAGAATAATGGCTGTTGCTGATGTTTTTGATGCTTTAGTATCTCCCCGTTGTTACAAACCTGCGTTTACTGTTGATAAAGCATTTGAAATCCTAATGAAAGATTCTGGCACACATTTTGATCCAAACTTAATACCTTTGTTTATTGAGTTAAAACCTCAGATTGGAAAAATTATGGAATTATACGGGAGTGATTTATGATTATAACAAAATTAAATGCACTTAATGTAGTTCTTAATTTATATAATTGTTTAATTATTTTATTGGTAATTTGTTTTTTGATTCCAAAAGCTAAAAATAATAAACCAAATACCTGTTTTTTAATTTGCAACATTTTTTTTATGATTTTTGCATTAGCGGATACAGTTACCTGGTTGTTTGATGGAACTAAAAATCCTCTTTTCTTTTTAATTTTAAAAGTTTCAATGTTTATTTTTTATTTAACTCAACCTCTAATGTTTCTTTCTTTCATAAAGTTTATGAAAGTATATATGACACCTAAGAAAGATTCTATTTATTTTTGGATTAGTATAGATATTTTAATTTTTATTTATGCTATTGCATTGTTTTTTACACCATCACAAGGTATTTTCTATTATTTTAATTCTGATTTTCTTTATTGCAGGGGTAAATATCAGTTTTTGTCTGTTTTTATAAATGGAATTATTCTTTTCTCTGGTTTTGTTTATTTAATTCTTAATCACAAACAAGTTACAACTATTGAATTATTCTGTTTTTTCTTGTTCTTTTTTATCCCAACGGTTTCGGAATTTATTCAATTAATGAATTATGGTATTTCATTAATCATAACAGGTTTAACAATTCCAATTATTCTTATTTTTATGAACATTCATACAAAGCTGGAAAATAATCTTGCAACAATTATTGATCAGTCTGTAATGAAAGAAGAAGAAATTATTAAAATCAAAGATAATACAATTTTAGGTCTTTCTAACCTTGTTGAAAACAGGGATAAAGATAATGGTAATCATGTTAAGAGAATCATGAAATATGTTGAACTGCTTTGTAGACAATGTGTTAAAAATGGAGTATATGCAGATACAATTGATGAGGCATATATTCAAAGATTAATCAAATCTGTTCCTATGCATGATATTGGAAAAATAGTTGTTCCAGATGAAATTCTTGTGAAAAAAGGTCAATTGTCTGTTAATGATATTAATCAGATTCAAAAACATGTTACAGAAGGTGCAAAAATTGTTAATGAAGTACTTTCTTATGAAAAAGACAAAAAACTGGTTAAGATGACTGAAAATGTAGTTTTATTTCATCATGAAAAATGGGATGGAACTGGATACCCAAAAGGGTTAAAAAATCGTTCAATTCCTCTAAGTGCAAGAATTATGGCAATTGCAGACGTTTTTGATGCCCTTGTTACATCTCGTATTTATAAAGAGGAAACACTTAATATTGAAGATGCATTTTCATTAATAAAAATTAATTCCGAAAAATCTTTTGATCCACAATTAATTAAACAATTTGAATTAATAGAAAATGAAATTAAAAAAGTTGTTGAAGAATATGGAGTATAAAAATGAATTTTGATTTAAATACAATTCCAACTTTTGGTGTAGCTGGTAATTTTACAGGACATTTGGAACAGGCCGGGGAAGCAAGAGATTTTGTTAATGTAAAAACTAAGGATGCAACTGCACCAAAAGGAATATTTCCAACTTATTTACCAGGGGCTAATGAATCTAAAATTATTCCTGAATATTTAAAATGTAATCCCTTTGATTCTTCAAAAATTGTTTTTCCAAATGAAGATGAAAAATTACAGATTGAATGTGAATGTGTAATTTCATGTAAACTGGAATGGAAAAATAATCAAATCATAAATATAAAACCAATTGCATTTGCTGCTTCAAATGACTGCTCAATCAGAAAAGAAGGGGCAATAAAAATCAGTGAAAAAAAGAATTGGGGAAAAGCAAGTAAAGGTTATTCACAAAATTTTATTGAAATGGATTCATTTGATGAAAATGGCCTGATTAATAATTATAGAATTGCCTGTTTTCTTAGACGGGAAAATGAACTTTTTGAATATGGTGAAAATTCTTTTGTAAAGGATTATAGTTATATTTATTTTCAATTAACACAATGGCTTAAAGAAAAATTTAATTATCAGAAAGATGAAGGGCCATTAGAAAACCTTTCATTATATTTACAGGAACTAAATGAACCTGAAACTATAATGGTTTCCATTGGTGCAACTCGTTATACAAAATGGGGAACAGAGAATTTCTTGAAAAATAATGATGAAAGCATTGTGATTGTATATCCTCATAATAAATATTCTCCAGATGAAATAAAGTCTCTTATTCAAAATAAAGATTATTCGGCTAAGGATATTTCGTTTTTAGTTCAGTCAATTTCAATTGGTTGTAAATAATTTATTTGGCCCATTTATTGATTAAAGTTTGTGCTTTAATAATCAGTTCTTTATCAACAAACAGCGGATACTTTTCATGAAGTAAATTTAAATTACTTTTTAGTTCTTCATTTCCCTTTCCACTTATAATTATTTCACAATATCCTTTTTCTCTTTCTTGTTTAGCTTCAAGATTATTAATCTGATTAATGAAGCAAATAAAAGGTAATTCCTTTAATTTTTCTAAATCTGAATATTCCATTAGGGGAAGTTTCATATTAATTACAGGTTTATATATTTTTTTACTATAGGATTTTTTTTCAATCAATAATTCAAATATTAGTTCATATAGATTTTTTTCTGCACTTTCGCAACAACAAGTTGTCATTCCTGAAAGTCGGGGATTAATTTCAATAATATAAAATTCTTCATTTTTAAGAATAAGATCAATTTGTGCGGCCCCTTGCAACTTAAGCTTGTTGGCCAATTTATTTATAGTTTCTTCAAGTTTTCCATGCAGCTTTTCATTTAAAATAACCGGACCATATTTTAGACTCAATTTAGGGCTAGTTATTCCATATTGATTTGTAGTAAAAGTAAAAGGTGGAAGAACATGACAATGATATTCTTGCTTTCCATTTTCATAGGAAAATGCACCATAAACTTCAACACCAATATTTTCACCATCAATAAATTCTTGAATCAATCTATCTGAAGAATTTTTTTTAGAATATAAATAATTTATGGCTTCTCCTTTTGTATTTACAACTGTCATTCCATAAGAACTTAAACTAACAGGATCTTTAATAATTAAGGGAAAATTCAAATTAGAAATTTGAGAAATGATTGCTTCTTTATAGACATTATATTTTATTTCTTTCCGATTTCCGCCACAAAAAAATAAATCATGATTTACATATAAGGATTTTGGTTGTAAAAAATTATTTGCATTAAAAAAATTCTGGGTTTCAGCCTTATTAAAACAAATCATAGAAGTATCTACAGAGTTTGCAATGCAGGGAATATTCATTTTTCTAAGTTCTAAAGCAATTAATGAATCCTTTACTGGAAGCCAGTCAAATAAATCTGTCCAAAAGGAAAGTGGAATAACTAAATCTGGATTGTAGGAGACAATCTTCATTGCGAATTCTTTAGAATCATCTTTATCACAAATAATTGTATTTTCAGGCATAAAAAGAGCAGGTAATTGAGAAATTGTAATAAACTCATGTTCAGGGTATTTAGATTTAAAATCATTCCATTTTATCTGCCAGCTTGGAAGGGTTTTTATTAAATATGTTTGAGGATTATGAGTATTTGAGTTACAGCTAAAAAATACAATTTTCATAAGGCAAATATATTATAAAATATATGACAATTAAATTGCAATTCGCTATTATGTTTATATGACTAAAGATGATTTTTATTTTAAAATTCAAGTTAAACAAACCATGGAGTTTAAATATAATAGTATTTTATACAATATTAATTATGATAAAACTTCTGATGGAAAAGAAATTATTTTGTTTGGAAGATTGTATGAAGAACAAAAATTCCATTCCTATGGTGATTTAATGAATAATGCTAAAGTAGAAAATCATTTTTTAAAGGATATGCTGGAGATCCTTGATTTATAAAATGGCTAGTAATCAAATTAATATGACGGAAGGTCCTGTTTTAGGTAAACTTCTTCAATTTTCAATTCCTTTAATTTTCTCTAGTGTTCTTCAACTTCTATTTAATGCTGCAGATTTAGTAGTAGTTGGAAAATTTGCTGGTGATGAAGCTCTTGCGGCGGTAGGTTCAACAGGTTCTTTAATCAATTTGTTGATTAATGTCTTTACAGGTCTTTCAATTGGTACAAATGTTGTTTCGGCAAATTATTATGGTGCAAATGATAAGGAAAAGGTTCAGACAACTGTTCACACCGCAATGCTTCTTTCTATAATTAGCGGATTAATTCTTACTGTAATTGGAGTTATCTTTTCTAAAGGTTTATTAAATTTAATGGGGGCACCGGAAGATGTATTAAATCTTGCAGCTTTGTATCTTAAAATTTATTTTGGTGGAATTACAGCTACAATGATTTACAACTTTGGAAGTGCCTTGCTTCGTGCAAAAGGCGATACTAAACGTCCTTTGTACATATTGTTTTTTTCTGGCTTAATCAATTTAGTTTTGAATCTGATTTTTGTTATTGGTTTTCATATGAGCGTTGATGGAGTTGGAATTGCAACAGTTATTTCTCAAATTATTTCTGCAAGTTTAGTTGTTTATCTTTTAATAAAAGAAACTGATGAATTTCATCTTGACTTAAAAAAACTTTCAATTGATAAAAATATTTTTGTAAAAGTTGTAAAAATTGGATTGCCAGCAGGTTTTCAGGGAATAATGTTTTCTTTTTCAAATGTTATTATTCAGTCTTCTGTAAACAGTTTTGGAAAAATTGTTATTTCGGGAAATTCTGCTGCCTGTAATTTGGAAGGTTTTGTTTATACTGCCATGAATGGTTTTTCTCAAGGTGCATTAACATTTTGTTCTCAAAATTTAGGTGCTAAAAAATTTGATAGAATTAAAAAAGTTGTTCTTGTATCCCAACTTTCTGTTATTGTAATTGGCGTTACTTTAAGTACAATTTTTCTTGTTTTTGGCAGACAATTGCTGGGTTTTTATACAAAAAGTTCAGAGGTTGTAGATGCTGGAATGATTCGTTTATGGGTTATTTTTACAACATATTTCCTTTGTGGGCTTATGGATGCAATGGCAAATTCAATTAGAGGTATTGGTCATTCACTTACACCTGTTATAACCAGTTTAATTGGTGCCTGCTTATTCAGAATTGTTTATCTTATGACTATTTTTAAAATAGATAGATTTCATTATCCAATTACAATTTTTATTTCATATCCAATCTCATGGATTTTAACTTATGCTGTAAATGTGATTTGTTATGTAATAATTTTCAATAAAATAAAAAAATCACAAATTTCTATAAAGTAATGACTTTTTGAAAAAAAATTTGTAAAATAAAAACTATGAATATGGAAGCATTTATTTTGGGGTGTGGGGGAATGCAACCACTTCCTTATCGTCATCTTACATCTGTTCTTTTAAGAAGAGACGGTGATTTATTTTTATTTGATGGCGGCGAAGGTACTCAGGTAAGTTTAAAACGTCTTAATCTCAAATGGAAAAAAATTGATGCAATTTTTGTTTCTCATACTCACGCAGATCATGTAACTGGACTTCCAGGTATATTAATGCTTTCCTCCCAGGTTGATAGAACAGAACCTTTATACATTTATGGTCCACCAAAAATCAAAGAGTATATTGAATCTAGCAGAAGTGTTTTGGATATGTATATTAATTATCCAATTATTGTAAAAGAAATTACCGCTCCTTGCATTGTTCATGAAGCTGCCGATTTTGTTGTAAGAGCTTTTCCTCTTGATCATACAAAGACTTGTGTTGGTTATACATTAGAAGAACATGATAGACCTGGTGAGTTTAATCCAGACAAAGCCAGAGAATTGAAGGTTCCTTGCGGTCCTTTATGGTCAAAACTTCAAAATGGTTTTGAAGTAAGGGCTGAAGATGGTTCAATTGTAAAGCCTGAACAGGTAATGGGTGAACGTCGTTTAGGTAGAAAATTTAGTTTTGTGACAGATACTTTATTCAAAGAATCAATAATTGATGAGGTAAGAAATTCTGATCTTTTAATTTGTGAAAGTATGTTTGAAGATGCATTAATTGATCAGGCTAAAGAAAAAAAACACATGACCGCTAGCCAGGCTGCAACTATTGCTAAAGAATCAAATTCAAAAAGAATGTACATGATTCATTTTAGTCCTCGTTATACAGACAAACAATTGCCAGTGTTGCTGGAAGAAGCTCAAAAAATTTTTCCAGCTGCTCAGTTGTGTAAAGACAGGTTACAAATCGATATTCCTTATGTCGATTAAAATAAAAAAAGTTTTCTTAAGGAGCTTATGAAGATGAAAAAAATTATTTTAAGTTTCAGTGTTCTTTTTTCAGTTCTAGTTTTGTTTGGCTGTAAAAAAGAAAATGCTGATGAAGTTGCAGATCAGTCTGTTGCTAAAACAGTTGATGCATCTGGTAAAGAAAAATCAGTTTCATTAATTCCAAGTGTTCTTTTTTATGATGAAGGTTCATTGTGGTTTGAAAATGCTGAAGGTGCTTTGGAATGGTATGTTACTCTTAATGCAGGACAGACACTTTATGCATATCCAGCATCAGCAGAAAGTGAAAGTGAAGTTGTTGAAGCTCAGAAAATGAGCAAAGCTGGTAAAAAAGAACAGGATGTTTACATTAAAGTTCTTTATGATCAGAAAGATTACTGGATTTTATCAGATTTAGTTGTGGCTAATGCTACTGCCGCAGTTGTAATTGAAGATACAGTTAATTATTCAAATGACAGTATTGATGGTCTTTCATCAAAGGCAGCAAAAATTCCTACAGGTAAAATTGTTGCAATTCACAATGATTATAAAGGAAGTGATGATTCAGAGTTGAGTTTTGTAAAAGTTACATGGCGTAATGGAAAAGAAAGATCATACCGGGAAGTATTCTTAAAGTCAGAAACAGTTTCTACAAGCTCAGCTGATTTAACTGCTGTTAGAATTGTAAATAAAATTGCTGGAATTAAAGAACCAGATTCAATTGTTGTAAACGAGCTAGTTTCAAATGTTATGAATCTTAATCTTTCAGCTGGTATTAAAGATATTTTCTTATCTGAAATGAATTATTAAGGAGAGGCATAGATTATGAAAAAATTAGTTTTAACAATTGCTGCTGCACTTTTCAGTTTTTCTGTATTTGCCGCAAATACTATTGATGCAGTTATGCTTCAGAATTCCGGTGGCTTGTACGTTGAAAAAGACGGAAAAATGGAATGGTCTAAATCTGTAGAAGCTGGTGCAGAACTTTCTATTTATACTGAATCAGATGAAAATGGAAAAACTGTTCCTGTAACAATGAAATCTACACGTGTTGTAAATAAAAAAGATGTAGAATGTACTGTTTACAAAGCATCTTACAATGGAAAAGATTATTGGGTTTTAACTGACCGTATTTCTATGAACGAAAAAGTAGCTGTTATCAAAACTCCAGCCGCTGTATATCGTTCTCCAGACCTTGCTGATTTTAAAAACAGTTCACTTCCTCTTGGTGAAGTAATCACTATGGGTTCAAAATACATTGCTAATGATACTTTCGAAATGTACAAAATTTCATACTTTGATGAAATTAATTATGTAACTCGCAATGGTTATGTACTGATTTCAAAAGTAAGCTCTGAAAAAAATGATTTTACAGCTTGTAAATTAATTAAACAGCTTCTTGCAACAGAAGATGAAACAATTCAGGAAGAATTATACAAAAACATCACCAAACTTAATCTTTCTGCAGAAATCGCAACATATGCTGAAGAAGCAAAAGAATCTTTGAAGAAAGTTTCTGTAGCTGATGGTGGCGTTGAAGAAATTGGTTTGTATGCATATGTAGTAAATCCAGATACAAATTCAAAAATCAATGTTCGTAGTGAACCAGGTACATCAGGTTCTGTTGTAACTGCCTTCGAAGATGAAATCACTGAAGTATATGTACACTATAAAACAGTTAATACTGATACAATCGGAGATTCCACAAATTATTGGTATAATGTTTCTGATGAAGAAAATATATCTGGTTGGGTATTTGGTGATTACATAGCTTTTGGTGAATACGACGATTTTAGTGAATTATGATAAAGATTAGTAATTTTGGAAAAAATTATAATCTATTAAACTCAAAAAACACTTTTTCTGTTCAGAATATAACTTTAGAAGTTATTCCTGGACAGATTTGTGGATTACTTGGGCCAAATGGTTCAGGTAAAACCACAATTATGAAAGCAATATGTGGTTTCCATTATCCTACAGAAGGAGAAATTCTCATTGATGATAATAATGGAAACCTTATTAATGTGGCAGAAAGACCGGAAAAAGCTAGAGATTTCATTGGGTATGTTCCCGAAAAATCAATTCTTCCTCCAGAAATGACAGTATATGATTTTCTTGATTATGCTGCTTCTATTCATGGAATAAATTCATCTGAAAAAAAAAGGGTTCTCTTATCTGTAATTAATGAGTGTTCTCTTGAAAAAGTTCTTACAAAGAAAATAAAAACTCTTTCAAAAGGATATTCACAGCGTGTTTCTTTTGCACAGGCAATAATTCATAATCCTCCTATTTTAATATTAGATGAACCTGTATCAGGTTTGGATCCAGCTCAAATTATTCAGATGAGAAAATTAATTAATAAAATGGCGGAATCCAAAACAGTTTTATTATCTACTCATCTTTTACAGGAAGTTTATTCTCTTTGTAAAACAATTTGTATTATTAGTAATGGAAAAATTGTGGCTTCTGGAACGGAGGAAGAAATCCTTAAAACTTCAGAATGTAAGAATCTTGAAGAAGCATTTATGAAGCTTACAACACAAAGTGAGTAAAAAATGAAAAAGTTTAATCAATATTTAATTAAGAATTTAAAGTTCTCACTTACAAGAGTATTTTATTATATTATTGCTTTAATTTTTGTCTTATTTTCTGTTGCAGGCTTTTTCTTCGGAAATGGATTTTTTTCAGAAAATGGCAATACTAATTTAATTCCTTTTTTTACTATAATTCCTTTTATTTGTATAATTATTATTCCTTGTTTATGTTTTAAACATTCAGATTCAATTTATGACGATTTTATTCCATTAAGAAATATACAAAAACTTGTTGTTAAATTTATTTCTTTGTTAATTCAATATTTTATTTTATTAATCCTGGTTGTTCCTGTTCCTGTTTTTGTTTCGTTTTTTGGAAACATAGATGCAGGAGCAATTTTTACCAGTTTTTTATGTTTAATTTTATTTGGTGCTTGTGAAATTTCTTTATGTTTATTATTAAATGAAGTTTGTGAAAATAGTATTACATCACTGATTGTTTCTGTAATTATACTTGGAATTTCCAATGTTTCTCATCTTTTTTCAATTTATGTTCCTGTAAATGTTTTCTTTACAAATATTTTTAAATTATTAAGCTTTTCCTGGCATTTTGATGCGGCAGGAAAAGGTATTTTTGATACACGAGATGTAATCTGGTTCATTTTTCTTAGTATTTTATTTTTATATTTAGCTTCATTTATAAAAGAAAAAAAAGTAGGGTTAATTTTATCAAAAAAAAATAAAGTTACTCATTATTTTATAATTTCTTTATTCTTTTTAGTTATATTAAATGGACAACGATGGTTTACACGAATTGATTTTTCTAAAAATAAAACTTATTCAGTTTCATCCTATACAAAAAACCTTCTGAAACAGTCAGAGCATAATATCAAAATTACTTATTATCGTTCTGGAAATCTTTCTAAATATTATCCTCAGATTAGAGATATTGGTGATTTTCTTCAATCTTATTGTTCTGCTGGTAAAAATATTACTTTTACAATTAAAGATCCCGATGATGATACAGAATCCTTAAATTTATTAGGTTATTATGGAATTACCAGTCAACAAATGCGGGCTGTTAAAAATACTAATTCTGTAGAATATGTTAATGTTTATTCTGCAATTGTAATTGAATATTTAGGAAATGTAGAAATTATTCCATATATTCTTTCTGCTCAAACATTGGAATATGATTTAGATGGTAGAATTAAGCATCTTATAACTGGTAAAACCCGACTAGTAAATATAATTATTGGAAATGATTTATCTATTGATGATTCTAATGGTTATAATATGATAATCCCCTGGTTAAATTCACAAGGATTTTTATGTAATCCTATTTCTATAGAAAGTCCAACTTTTACAACTGAATTAGATCAAACCAGTGGTCCTTTGCTTGTAATAGGTGACAGTAAAATTTTAATAGATCAGGCTGTGGCCATTGAAAATTATATTTTGTCAAATAAAGGAAATGTTTTATTTAATATTAGTCCCTACAGTGTTGATTTTTCTTCCTGGTCTGTTATTGAAAATAGAAATACAAATTTAATAGAAGTTCTTGAAAATTGGGGCATTACATTTACAAATAGAATTGCTGCAGATAATTTCTGTGCATCCATTACTTTAGAAAGTCAATCTGATGAAGATGCTGACTCATATTTGCAAAATAATGTATATCGGCAAGAGGTTGCTTATCCTTTATTCATTAGCCTTTTACCTCAGAAAAATTCAAACCTGGGTTTTACTGAATATTGGGCTACACCAATTGAAATTAATGATGATAAAGTAAAACCATACCTGGTTTCAACAAATTCCAGTTGGTATTATGAAGTGGATAGAAATAAATCTGAAAATTTAATTGAAACAAATCCCTTTAATTTATTAAATGAAGAAATAACTTCAAAGAAAAAAGGATCTCAAATTCTTGGTGTACAAATTAATGGTCCTTTAGACGGATTATATAATGCATATTCTTGTGATAATTCCAATATAATTGTGATTCCTGATCAATATATGTGTCATACTTTGTTAAATTTTGCATATCTAAATAATGATTATAGAAATTTTGATTTTCTAACAAATTGTTTATTAAAATTAAATAATGAATATGAATTAGCAGAACTACAAAGCAAGACAACCTTTGATACAAGCTTTTATAAAATAACTTCACAAAATCAATTCTTAAAATATAGAAATATTATATATATTTTTTATTTTGTTTTTATTCCAGTAGTTTTATTTTTGGTTCTTTTTATTTCTTATCTTATTCACAAAAGGAAGATTTTAAATGAAACTAAGTAAAAATTTTATTCTTGGATTTATTAATTTATTTTTGCTCATATTATTTTTTGTTTCTTTTAATTCCCGTTTTACTAATAAAGATACCAGTGAAATAATAAAAACTGAATTAATTAATGAAAAAAATGTTAATTCTATAACTAAGATACAATTTTCTCAGGGAAATAAAAAATTATTTTTAATTAAGAATGATGATTTTTGGATTTTAAAAACTGATGAAAATTCTAAAAATGCCATGCCTGGGGATACAGTAAAAATTGAAAAATTCATAACGGATTTTGCCTCGTTACGGGATATTAAAAAACTTTCAAATAAAATTTCTGAAAAAAACAATTATGGATTTGATGATATAAATTCATTCAAAATAAGATATTTTATTGATGATGATAATTTTTCCGATTTGATTTTTGGAGGTCAGGATTTTTCTTTATCATCAAGATATTTAATGGTATCAAATAAGGCTACTGTTTTTGAATTAGATGATTCTCTGGATTCTTATTTAGATCTTTCAATTCAGCAATGGAGTGAACCAACTATAATTTCTAAAAATGTATTAGGTAATGTTGATGAAACAGATATTCAATCAATCACCATTACAGAAAATGGTACAAATTTTATATATACAAAAAATACAACAGATGATTTTTTCACTAAAGCAAATAAACTTTTAGAATTACGTCATGGTGGTTTAGGGGAATCTGTTTCCTCTGTTAATTCTGTAAAGGATATTAAAATTGAACTTGGAAATAAAGAATGGGTAACTTTAAGTTTTTATAATTCTACTGAAGAAAAGGAATACATAATTGTAAGTCAATATTATATTGAAGCTATTAACAAAAAATATTATTACACTTCAAAAATCAGCAGCTGGACTTATAATAGAATTAATGAAATAATGTTGTAAATAAAGTGGGCCAGAAAACCTGGAAAAATTGATTCTGATTTATTAAAACATATTCTTAAAATTATATGTGCAATCATTGCATTAAAAACAGATAAAAATCCTAAATAATAATGAGAAATTGAAAATAAGACTAAAGGGAAGCCTTCGCTTAATATATAAATGAATTTTTCCGATTTAATTTTATTTAGAAAATACTTAAGAATTTCTGGTGTATAAAATCTGTAAATAACTTCTTCAAAAAAAGCTGAAAATAGAAAACTTGTAAGGCAATAAAGCCAGCTTAAAAAAGTTTGGGGAAAATTAATCTGTGTAGAATTTGTAACAGAATAAAATGAAGCTATAAATTTGAAAATTAAGGAAGTGGTAAAAAGAAAGCCAAAAGTAAAGATAAAAGAAGAAAACTCTTTATAAAAAAATAAAAATTTTGTTTTAATTTCAGTTTTCTGTTTATATTCCAGATATAAGGCTAAAGAAAATAATCCATAAATAATATTTGAAACCGGTAAATTCCATTGAATCACATTATTGTTATTTATAGAAAAAGATACAAAAACTGGTGGCAGTAAAAAAAATAGAAAAATAAAAGAAAAAGTTAGAATTTCGCGAATAAAAGAATGTAATTTCATGTATTTTATGTTATTATAATATAACTCGAGGATTTTGTGTATATTCTTATTTCTATAATATTATTAGCTTCTCTTGCAATCATACTTACAGGTTTATATTCTGTATTTAAAACTCAAATTAATTTTTATATTACTGGTTTAGATTCAAAATTCTCTCTTGCAGATTTATCTTTATTATGGTCTGTTGCAAAAATATGTGAACTGGAAAATCCTACATCTTTGTTCTATTCAATGGCTTCTTTATCAAAATGTATGACTCAAATTACAACAAAGGCAAAGGAAACCGGAACAGAAAATGATGCTAAAACACAGGCATTGCTTACAAAACTTTTTAATTATAGAACAAAATTGCAGAATCAATCTGATGATAAAAAAGGAATTGATGATACAAAATTTTTAGATAGAGGACAAAAGTTAAGAATAATTTTACCAGGAAAGGGTGTTTTTGTTTCCGAAATTCTCAATAATGGAAAAGAGATGATTATTTCTGTTCCACGTCAAAAAGACCTGATTCCAATTACTGCCGAAGAATGGGTTGGTAAAGTTATAAATGTATATTTATGGCGTAAAGGGGATGCCAGATATGTTTTTGATACCACAGTAACTGGTCATGGCTTATTTATAGGAGAATCTTCTTTATCATTACGTCACTCAAATAATCTTGTTAGAACTCAAAAACGAAAGGCTGTTCGTGCCAAATGTGATATAAAGGCTCAGTTATTCATTATAAAAGAAGAAATCGTTGATTATAGAACAATTCAAACTAAAGATGGCTATAAATGTTTAGTTGAAGATATTTCAGAGGCAGGAGCTTTAATTAGAATTGGTGGAAAAGGTGTTTCTAATGTTCAGGTGAGTCTTCAATTTACAATTCAAAATATGCTTTGTGTTATGTATGGTGTTATTCGAACTGCTGAATATGACGAACAGAATAATCAATCCTTATTACATTTTGAATGTGTTCATATTGAACAGGAAATGAAAAATCAGGTTTTAAGTTATGTTTATAACACAATGTCTCAGTCTGATAAAGAAGTATATGATGCTTTATCTCTTACAGATGCAGATAAAAGTACTGATGAAAATAAAGATGAAAACGAAAAAACACAGACTGAATCTACTGAAAATTCAGATGAAAATCAAAAAAAAGAAGATATTGTTGTTACAAATGATATTAATAATGATTTAGAAGTTAACACAGAATTATTAAAAACTGATGAAGAAAATGAAAAAAAGGAAGATCCTGAATTTGATTTAGGGGAAGAACTTTCAATATTTGATAATAATCCTTTGGATCAGATTTAAAAAGGTGAGGCTTGAGATGAAAAGATTATTTTTATCATTATTTATTTTATTTATATTTTTTCCATGTTTTAGTCAGACTGCAAAACAAAGATTTTTAAAAGGTAATCTATCTGATAAAGCAACAGTTTTGCGTGATGCAGCAAATGAAGATAAATACTGGCTTTCATCTAAATCAATTGATTTTGTTTATGAAAACTATCAGTATTTAGGTGATGATAGAGATTTTGAAAATTTTGCCGTATCTGCAATTTATTCTATTCCGGATTTTGAAGGTCTTACATTATCAAAAGAAAGTTATCAGGAAATTGGAAAAAAACTCAGATTAATATATTTTAATTATACATCAAGTAATAATGTAAAATGTGCTATTTTATCAAAGTACGTTTCTCTTAAAAACTATTATCCTACAGAGGAATTAACAGCGGGTATTAATGCAGATTTAATGAAAACGGATCCTGCATTAATGGATAGTACACTTTTTCATTCAATTGTTTCTGCTTTAGGTGTAATTGGTGATAAAGAATCTTTTGTTTTATTGTTTGATGCCTATGCAAAAAACAAAGTTACTCAATATAATAATGAACTAAGAGAGGCTTTATCTAATTTAATTCCTCAAGGCATTGATTTGTATCTTTCTCTTATTCATTCAAAAGATATTGATTATTTAAGAGCAACATATAATCTGATTAATAATAATTCAAAAATTTCACAAAATTTTATTTCAGAAATTGCAGAAAATTTATTAAATGAAAGTATATTATTAATGAGCAATTCTACTGAAAATACAAAGGAACTTGTTGCAATTCAGTTGGGAGCTATAAATATACTTGATGTTAATAATTGTACTAGGGCGGCATCTAGTGTTGTAGCTTATTTTGATGTTGCTAAGCGGGAACATAGTAATTCTTTAATTAGCGATAAAGATTTTGTTGGTGTTGTTTATGCATTAGGAAATTTGGCACCAATCAGTTCTGTATCACCTTTAGTTGAATATCTTGAATCCGCAAATGCAAGTGTAGAAAAGGAAGAAATGGTTTCTTATGAAGTAGTAACTGCTGTAATTAAAACATTAGGTGCTATCGGTGATAAATCAGCATTTGATTCTTTACTTGCAGTAACTTATCTTGATTATCCAGATTATGTTCTGTCAGCAACCCGAGAGGCGCTGGCAGGATTGAAATGGTAATTAAAACTAGAAATTATTCCTTATTTGTATCAGTAATAGTTTTGCTTTTTATTTTTTATTCACCTCTGTTTAATATAAAGTTAGATAGAGGTGTTTTTTGTTTAACTGATTTACAAAAAATAAATAAAATTGATGGCAAAATTACATCTTCCCCAGTCAAATGTTCCAATGAAAAATATTATTCTACTAATATTTTATTAAATAAAGTTTCAACAAAATCAAATGAGACTTTTAGTTGCAATGGTTTAATTAAAGTTTATATTCCTACAAAAATTATAGAAGCTTACTTTCCAGAAAAATTATATTCAAGCTCCCATAGTAAACAAAACTGTATTTATGAAACTGGAGGGCAATATTGTTTATCTGGTTTTTATAATAATAATTCCTTTTATGTATCAGAGTGTTTATCCAATTCCTGGGAAAATAGTTTAAAAGGTAAAATTGCATATTTCAGAGCCATGTGCAGATTACAATTCAAAAGATGTCTTGCAAGCTGGGGAAAGGCTGGTGGTCTATTATTAGCTTTATTGTGTGGTTCCAGAGAATATACAGACACAAACATTTCAAATGCCTTTCAATTATCAGGATTAAGTCATATTCTTGCATTATCTGGTATGCATTTATCTATGTTTTCTGGAATAGCAATGTTTTTTGGAAAAAAATCCAAGAGAAAAAAATTGAATTTTACAATTAGATTTTTAACATTAATAATATTTGTCTGGTTTGCAGGGGTTTCACCTTCCTTATTACGAGCCTTTATTTGTGCATTATTAGTTATGTTATTTTCATATTTTGATGAAAAATCTCCGGATATGTTATCAATTCTATGTTTAAGTTTCATATTGCAAATTATGATATCTCCTGCCGATTTAAAATCTTTAGGATTCATTCTTTCTTATGGAGCTTTAGCTGGTATTATATTGTTTAATAAATTTTTTCAAATTATATTCATAAAGATTATGCCTAAATATCCAGCATTATCTTTAGCCTCATCTACTAGTGCGCAGGCTTTTACAATTCCAATTTCCTTAAAAAATTTTGGGTTTTATTCTCCTATTGGAATTATTGCAACCTGTTTTGTTTCTCCTTTAATTACAGCTTTTATATATTCTGGATTAATTTTTATAATATTAAGTTTTATTTTCCCATTTATTTCCAACATTGGTGGAATTTTTATGAATTTTCAATATAATATAATAAATTATTTGGTTCTTATTTTTTCTAAAGTGCCTAATTGGAGACTATATTGATACATCCTGATTATAATTCTGCTGCATCCTTAAAAAGAGTTCTTGATGAACATGGTTTTTCAATGCAAAAAAAATTTGGTCAAAATTTTTTAATAAATCCTGATGCTCGTAAAAAAATTATTGATGCATTGGAATTAGATAAAAATACATCTATTTGGGAAGTTGGTCCAGGTTTAGGGGCAATGACAAATGAAATCCTGGAAAGAGGGGCTAATTTAACAGCATTTGAAATTGATAAGGGCTTTGCTCAATTAATTAACGAATTTTTTGTATCATATAAAAATGAGGATAAATTTAGAGTTATTGAAGGGGATGTGCTTAAAAATTGGAAAAATCAATTAAAAGAAAGAGGGAAGCCAGAACGGTTTTTTGGAAATCTTCCATATAATATTGCAGCTACATTAATTGCAAATACAATTGAAGAAGGAATTCGTTTTGACAGATGTGTATTTACAGTTCAAAAGGAAGTTGCTTTAAGGATGGCCGCGAAACCAGATACCCATGATTATTCATCATTTTCTGTTATATGTCAGTGGGCATATGATATAAAAGTTATTGGGGATTTATCCGGTTCTAATTTTTGGCCACAACCTAATGTAGATTCAAGATCTGTAATTTTTACACCTAAAGAAAATTTTCCAAATTGTGAAAATCCTCAGTTGTTTATGAAAATGCAGAGAGCTTTGTTTTCTTCAAGACGAAAAACTGTGAGAAATAATCTTTCAAATTTTCTTTCGAATAAAGAGCTTACTTTACAATGTTTAGAAGCAGCGGGAATTGATCCAATGAAAAGATCTGAAGTTTTAACAATTGAACAAATGTTACATTTAAGTGATGTTATTAATAAGGTAAACAAATGCAAATAAAAGATAATTTGGATATTATTAAAAACTCAATTTCAGAGTGTGAAAAACGTAGTGGAAGAGAAGCTGGATGTGTTAAATTGATGGCTGTTAGTAAATTTCATCCTATTGAAGAAATACAACAGGCTATTAATAATAATCAACTTTTATTTGGTGAAAATCGGGTTCAGGAAGCAAATGAAAAGTTTACAAAATTATATGAAACTTACTCCAATATTGATTTGCATATTATTGGCCAATTGCAATCTAATAAGGTAAAAACTGCAGTTGCCATCTCAAATTGTATTCAATCTGTTGATCGCATTGAATTGATTAAAGAAATTGAAAAACAATGTGCTAAAATAGATAAAAAAATAAATATATTATTTGAATATCATACTGCAGAAGATTCTAAATCGGGATTTAAATCAGAAGAACAAATTATTAGTATTTTGGATGATTTTTCAAATAAACTTTATCCCCATATTAATCCCTGTGGTTTTATGACTATGGCTCCATTTACAGATGATGAAGCATTAATTCGTAAATCCTTTAGTACATTGCGTTTATTAAAAGATAAATTACAAAAGCAATATTATAATTTCAATCTTTCAGAGCTTTCTATGGGAATGAGCAATGATTATAAAATTGCTATAGAAGAAGGTTCTACACTAGTTAGAATTGGAACTGCAATATTTGGAGAGAGGAATTATTCAAAAAAATGATAAATAATAATTGCAAAAAAATATTTTTTTCAATAGTTTTACTATCAATTTTTTCATCTTTATGTTTTTCACAAAATGAACCAAAACCATATTCTGATGATGAGTTTCCTTCCTATTCAAAAGATATAAGAAGATTTGAAATTATCACTTTAGGAAGTCTTCCTTTTGTTGTTTTTGATTCTGTATTGGTTTATTCTGGAATAAAGTGGTCATCAAATAATTTTGAAGGAGCATTTCCAAATCCTTTTTCAGCAAAATCTGGTTTGACAAAGGAAGAAATGACAGGTGTTTTATTAACTTCCCTAGGGATTTCTTTATGTATTGCCATTACTGATTTAATTATTAATAAAGTAAAGGCTAATAAAAATAATTCTTTAGAACAAAAGACCATTCTTATTTTGCCCGAAGAATTAAATCCTCCAATAAATAACGAAAATTCTAAAACAGAGGATGATAGTCTGGAGAAATAAATGCCTTTTTTTAGTGTAAAAGTTCCACAAGATTATGAATTAAACCAGCGATTAGACAAATATATAGCCTCCCTTCCAAATGGAATGAATAGATCCAAATTAAAAAGTGGTATCAACGAAATTCTTATAAATGGTAAAAAGTCGAAAATTTCTCAAAAAATAAAAGCTAATGATCAAATAGATATTCAATGGGAAGATAATATTCCAGATAATATTGAACCTGAAAATATTCCTTTAGATATAATTTATGAAGATAATAATGTTACAGTTGTAAATAAAAAACAGGGAATGGTTACCCATCCAGCCTGTGGAAATTGGACAGGAACTTTAGTTAATGCATTATTGTATCATTGGGGTAGAGAAAGTATTCAGCAATTAAAGGAAGGAACGGAAGCTGAGATTATGGAAAGACGAAGACCTGGAATTGTTCATCGTCTTGATAAAGAAACTTCAGGGATTATTTTTACTGCAAAAAATCGTGATAGTGAAGAATGGCTTCAAAAACAGTTTAAAGAAAGGCTCTTACAAAAAGAATATATTATGATTTGTACAGGAAAGCCAAAGAATAGAAGTGGTGACCTGCGAACACAAATTATTAGAGATCCAAAGAATCGTCACAGATTTAAGGCTGTTATTGACACTGACGAAGGAAAATTTGCACGTACAATTTACCATGTTATTAGTACTTATGGAAATTACTCATTAATAAGAGTAAGAATAAAAACTGGTAGAACACATCAAATTAGAGTTCATATGAAATATTTAGGTTGTCCAATTTTAGGTGATTCAATCTATAACACACCTGACAAATTATTTCCAGATGCAACTCTTATGCTTCATTCATACCAGACAAAAATCCGACTTCCTTTTGAAAAAAAATACACATGTTTTAAAACTAAAACTCCTGTAAGATTTTTAAAAGTTGAAAAAAAATTAAAAAATAAATTCCCTAAAGAATAATATGGATATAAAAATTATTTTTGAAAATAAAGATTTTCTCGTAATTTCAAAACCTGCAGATTTACCATCAGCTCCTTTACATTCATTAGATGAAGAGTCTGCTTTAACTAAAGTTGTAAAAAATTATCCTGAAGTATTAAAAATTAATGGTAAAAAATCTATTGAATATGGTTTATTACATAGATTAGATACAGTAACGGAAGGTTTGCTATTAATTGCTCTAAATCAGGCATTTTATGATAAGATGATTATTGAACAAGAAAAAAATCTTTTTATAAAAACATATTATGCTGAATGTGATATTGAATCTGATATAGAAAAAAAAGAAGGTTTTCCTGTTTTTCCATTTAGATTAAAACCTGTTCCTAATTTTTCTCTTTCGATAGAGTCTTATTTTAGAGCTTATGGGAAAGGTAAAAAAGAAGTAAGACCTGTAATTAATAACGATAATTCTTATGGAAATAAAAAGGCAAATTTTAATAAAAAATATGTAACGACTGTTAAAATAATAAATATAAAAAAAGATTGCTGTGCAGTAGAATGTAAAATAACTCAAGGATTTAGACATCAAGTCCGAAATCATTTAGCATGGGCCGGACTTCCTATAAAAGGTGATTCTCTTTATAACAAAAACACTAGAGAATCAAATATAAAATTTTATGCTGTTGGCTTAGATTTTTCTTATAATGGACAAGATTATTCTTTTAGATTAGAAGATTTTTAGTACCCGAAAGGAGACTTGAACTCCTATGAAAATTAATTCACTTGGACCTGAACCAAGCGCGTCTACCAATTCCGCCATCCGGGCAAAAAATATAATTTATTTTACTAAAATAAGATATGTTAGTCAATTATTCATTTTTTATTTTAAACAACTATAAAAACATATTAAAACAACAATCAACACAAAAATACTAACTAAATACATCCACAAGGGTAATGAATCTGAATTCTGGGTGTTATTATTATTTTTATTGTTAATAATACTATTAAACAATGAAGATGTTTTTTTATTCTGATAATTATTTTTTATATTTGAATTCTTAGGAGTTTTTCCAACTGCATAACCACAATCTGGACAACCATTTTCAAACTCTGAAGTTGAACCTGTTTTACCACAATTTGGACATCGTACACTTGAAAAAAATTTACCACAATAAGTACAGACTTTTGCGTTTTGTTTTACTTCTTTTCCACAACTTTCACAAAAAAACTTTGCCTGTTCTGATTTATTTTTCATTTATACTTCCTAAGTTAATTCAGTTGAAAAATAATAAAATTATCATTATTTAATGATATAAAATCACTGACTTTAGCTTGAACTGATTCATATTTATCATCATAAGAATATGTAAAATTTTTTATTTCATCGTTTATATTTAAAAATGAATTTTCTTTTGTATCAATTTTTGCTGTAATTTTGTTATTATTTTTATCGAAGAATTTACCACAAATAAATTTGCCATTTTCAGGGTGGGTGAATATAAAATCACCAGTTCCGCTTACATTTTCAGAGGATTCTACTGTAATATTTGAAACAGAAATTAGTTGTTGTTTTTTTTCAACATCTTCTTTTTCATCAATTATTGCAGTTGTGTTTTTATTAAATTTTTCAATTGGATGATTTTTTAAATCAAAAAAATTATCTATTGATTCATTTAATTTTGTAATTTCATCTTTATCAAAGCTTGTAATAAAATCTGTAATACCAAGAGCAATTGCTTTGTTTTTGTCTTTAGTTGAGAGAGGATTAGGTTCATATAAAAAAATTGCAATTTCATCCCCGCCAATTCCGCTTTTTACAAACTGAACTAATGTTTTCCAGTGACGAGGGTATTCAGAAGAATTTAGTATAATACAATTTGGACGAATTTCTTCGATATTATCAATTGCTTTTAATAACCATTTATAAATGATAGTATCAAAGCCTTTTTGAGAAAATAAATCATCAAATTTGTCAATAAATTCTTTTTCTTCTGAAATAATTAATGCTTTCATTATTCTGTACCTAAATTTACAACAACATAATCATAAATTACCCAAATTCCTTCTCTCTGACGTAATTTATATGTATATGATTTTTTTTCACTAAAATTTGGATATTTAAACCATTCTAAAACTTCTACAGTTCCTTCTGTTGGAGAATATGTGGTTTTTACAATCTGGAATTTTTCTGGAATACTAATGATATCATTTTCAATTCGAGACTGCATTAAATCAGCTTTAAAAGCAAGCAGCATTCTTTCTCGTTCATCAGCAGAAACAGTATTATATTTATTTCTTAATGTTTTATTTCTTTTTAATAAAGATTCCACATCCATATAAAGGAAATATTGATCCCACAAAGAACGCTGTCTTGCAACAATTGTCTGTTCTACAACTTTATCCGGTGATAAATATTCTGGTTTAAGAATTTCTGCAGAATTTTCTTTTACAGGAATGTATGATGAAGAACTAGATGAGGGTGAAGGGCGAACCTCCAGTGTTAGTCTATTTGAAGTTAATTTAATTTTTTTTGATTTATATAATTCTGGATAAAAGGTTAATTCAAGATAATAAACAGATGGGTCTTCAATAATTAAATAATCTTTTAAATTTTCAATAAATGAATATTCTTCTCCATATTCAAGGGAGATTTCTCTAAAATATACTGTTTGATTAGTTGTTCTTTTTTCAATAATAGAATCAGTTTGTGGTAGTTTTTGATTTTTTACTGTATAAGCATTAAAATCTAAACTGAAAGCACGATCATCCGCAAGTTTGAATCTTAATGTTTCAATTCCATTATTTTTAATAGTAACATGAATATTAATTGGATTTTCTTCTGCGTCTCCAGGATAATAAATTGTTCTATTAGAATATTTTATAGATACAGAAGCGTTTTCGAAGTCATTGTTTTGTGCGAACATTTTAATCTGTGCAAAAACAGAAAAGATTGCTATAATAAATGCTAATTTACGGATTTTCAAATTAATCTCCTTAAATAAATCTTATTCCACTTATATTTTATTATCGGCAGAAATATATGAAATCATTATCTTCTATTAATAATTTAATTCATAATTGGTCACAGATGAAAGACCTAATCTCTAAAGTTGTAGAAATTAAATCAGGTATTCCTCAAAATATTGAAGGAGTCCATCAAGGTTTATTTCCATTTTTTATTTCTGAATTTAATAATGCAGCATATTATAAAACATTACAGTATTTACAATATCAAAATTCAAGTAAAAGTGGTCAAGAATACAAACAAATCAATTCCGATTTAGTTATAGTTGTTCCTGGTGAAAATGAAGCTACAAATATTTATAACGATTTAAAAACTGTTCTAGATGAAAATACGGAAATAATAACTTTTCCTTCCTGGGGATTAATTCCATATAGACCTGCAGCTGTGGGTTCTGTTGTTTTTGGACAAAGAGCCGGTGTTCTTGTAAAGTTATCTGAAAATAATATAAGAAATGTTGTTAACAAAAAGAACAGAGTTTTCATTATTAATCAGAAAACCTTTATGTCTCCATTGCCACCTCCAGATTATTTATCTCAGTTTTCAATTAAATTAAGAAAAAATGATTCTATAAACACTACAGCAATTTCTGAAAAGCTTTCTAAAATTGGTTATCTAAGAGTTTCAAAAGTAAGTGTAAAAGGGGAATTTAGTTTAAGAGGTGAAGTTTTAGATATTTTCCTGCCCTTAGATGATTATCCTACAAGAATTATTTTTGATTTTGATGAAATAACAAATATTAAAGTTTTTGAATCTGATTCACAAACAACTTTGTTTAGCAAAGATGAAATTACAATTTATCCCATGAAAGAAGTAATTTGGACTAAAGATTTTGTTTCTACAGTGAGACAAAAATTAGAAGCATATCAATCCTCTTCTATTCAAAATGCTTCAAGTACAAATGAATCTTTCGGAGAACATATTCATCTTCCATTTACAGATCAGGCCCTTGAATATATGGAAAATATGCTTTTTGAATTAGAGGAAAAGAATCAGACGGAAGGTGAAGAGTTTTTCTATCAGTTAATATGGGACAAAACATATAGTATTACAGATTATATTTCTCCTTCAACTTTTGTATTTTTTTACGATTATGACAGATTGTTAAATGGTGAACTGACAATTAATAGAGAATATTCTGGAATGTATCGTAAAAATCGTGAACAGCTTCCTATTCTCCCCCCCGATATGATTCTTAGCAAAATGGAAGATAATATTTCTAAAATACAGAAAGTTTTATTGTTCAGAACTATAAATCAAGAGAATAGTATTAAAATTGATACAGAAGTTTCCAGAAGCTTTTTTGGCAATATTAATTTTATGAAACAAGAACTGGAAAATCTTCAAAATGATGATTGGAATGTATTTATTTATACTGATAATGAAAATCAATCATTACGAATTAATGAGATTTTTAAAGATTTTACAGAACCTGAAGATAGTAGTAGAAAACCAGTCCAATTGATTCCTGAAGCTCTTTCCCAAGGCTTTGGTATTCCTGAAATAAAACTCCTTGTTATACAAGAAAATGAAATATTTGGGCGCAGAAAATATGTTTCAAAAACAGTTAATAAAGCTAAAAGTAAAGTAATAGATACCTTTGTTGAATTGAATCCTGGAGATTATATTGTTCATGTAAATTGGGGGATTGGATTATTCCATGGTATTGAAAGAATAAAATCTTTGGGTAATGAAAGAGATTATATTAAACTTGAATATGCAGATAAAGAATTTGCTTTTGTTCCTATTGAACAAGTAAATCTTATTCAACGTTACATTGGTAATGAAGGGGAAAAGCCAAGAATTGATAGAATTGGCAGCAAATCCTGGGAAAACAGAAAAGAAAAAGTTCGCAAAGCTGTAGAAGATATTGCTCAAAAACTAATTGCGTTATATTCAAGAAGAAAAGCATCTGTTGGTTTTGCATTTCCAAAAGAAACTGAATGGCAAAGTGCCTTTGAAGCAGCATTCCCATATGAAGATACTCCTGATCAAATTACAGTAACTGAAGAAATAAAAGAAGATATGGAAAAACCAGTTCCAATGGATCGCCTTGTGTGTGGTGATGTTGGATATGGTAAAACTGAAATTGCAATGCGAGCTGCTTTTAAAGCTGTTATGGGTGGAAAACAAGTTGCTTTTTTAGCTCCTACAACAATTCTTGCAGAACAACATTATGATAATTGTATTGAACGCTTTAAAAACTTTCCTGTAAAAATTGCCAGACTTTCACGCTTTGTTCCCTCTGGTGAGCAGAAAAAAATTCTTGAAAAAGTAACCAAAGGTGAAATTGATATTTTAATTGGAACTCATAGAATTATTCAAAAAGATGTTCAGTTTAAAAATCTTGGTTTGATGATTATTGATGAAGAACAAAGATTTGGCGTTAAAGACAAAGAAAAACTAAAAGAAATGAAATATAATATTGATTGTTTAACAATGTCTGCAACACCAATTCCAAGAACTCTCCATATGAGTATATTAAAAATACGTGATATGAGTTTACTGACAACACCTCCACAAAACAGACTGCCTATTGAAACTGTAATTGACGAATATACAGAAGACAGAGTTGCAAAAGCCATTAGAAATGAAATGGAGCGGGGAGGACAGGTTTTCTATTTACATAATAGAGTTGAATCTTTAATGGAAATCAGAACACGATTGGAAAAAATTGTTCCAGAATGTATTGTTGATATAGCCCATGGTCAAATGACAAGTTCAGAGCTTGATGATATTTTCCATCGCTTTAAAATGGGTGCATTTAATGTTTTAATTGCAACCACAATTATTGAAAACGGAATAGATATTCCAAACGTAAATACAATTATTATTGATCGTGCAGATATGTATGGTGTTTCACAGCTTTATCAATTACGAGGACGTGTAGGAAGAAGTGGAAAAAAAGCATATGCCTATCTTCTTTATCCAGAAAATAAAGCCTTATCTGAAGTTGCAATGAAAAGACTTCAGGTTATTAGTGATTTTACTGAACTTGGAAGTGGTTTTAAAATTGCCATGAAAGATATGGAAATTCGAGGAGCAGGAAACCTTTTAGGTAAAGATCAGTCTGGTGATGTCTATTCTGTTGGATTTGATTTATATGTTAAACTTTTAGATGAAGCCGTAAACCGATTAATGTCCGAAGAAAATTATAAGGCTCAAACAGAAGTATTAATGGAAATGGAATATACAGGATTTATTCCTGATACATATGTTACAAATCCACAAATTAAAATGGAAATATATAAGAAAATTGCATCAATTACAACTGATTTGGAATTCGATGGTGTATTAAATGAATTAAATGATAGATTTGGTCCTATTCCAGAAGAGGTTTCCAGTTTACTTGCACTTGCTGAAATTCGTATTATTTCTAAAAAACTGGAAATTTCCCACTTGAAAGAAAGACAAGGTGAAGTTAGAATTGAATTCTCAAAAGTATCAAAAATTTCAGTTGATAGATTTATGAAATTGATTCAGGAAAATCCTGGTACAATCAGACTTAATCCTGCAGAACCAAATTGTATCTATATAAAATTGGGAAAAATTGGTTTGAAGGAAAAATCTGAATTTATTAGAGAAAAACTTTCTAAATTAGTTTCTTAAAACAGGAGTTTATATGAAAAATACATTTCTTGAATATGGATATTCTGAAGAAGATATTGAAAATAAAGTAAATGATTCTTTTTATAATTTATTTGAAGGGATGAATCGTGTTTATTTTGAAGGAATTGGTAATACTGGTTATTTAATGGACACAGGAAATTGCGATGCCCGCACAGAAGGAATGTCATATGGCATGATGATGTGTGTTTTAATGGATCGTAAAGATTTATTTGACCGTTTGTGGAAGTTTTCTCTTGATTTTATGTACATGTCAGAAGGACCTTTAAAAGGATATTTTGCCTGGTCCGTTGCACCTGATGGAAAGAAAAATGCCTGGGGACCTGCTCCAGATGGTGAGGAATTTTATGCAATGGCTTTGTTGTTAGCTGCAAAAAAATGGAACAATTCTGATTATGAAAATTGGGCAAAAAAAATCTTGAATACAGTTTTGCATCATGATATTCCTATGTGGGAAAAAAGTAGTGCATTAATCCGTTTTGTTCCAGGTTGCAGTTTTAGTGATCCTTCTTATCATTTAATGCATTTTTATGAAGAATTTGCAAAATATTCTAATGAATCTGACAGAAAATTCTGGAAAAAAGCTGCTGTTGAAAGTCGTAAATATTTAATAAAAGCGTGCCATCCTTTAACTGGTATGAATCCTGAATATGGAAACTTTGATGGAACTCCAAATCCCTACGGTCCTCCAGAAAATCATGGTGATTTTTATAGCGATGCTTACAGAACTGGTGCAAATATTGGTTTAGATGTTCTTTGGAATGGACCAAATAATGATTTTTCTAAAATTGCAGATAATCTTATTAATTTCTTTGCAGATATTCCAACCCAAGATTTTATGAAATATAAAATTGATGGAACAGTTATAACCGACGAGAAGGGGAATCCTGAAAAAGCTTTGCATCCAATTGGGTTATTAGCAACCCTGGCACAAACAACACTGGCTTGTTCTTCAGAATCTAAAAAATCCTGCGAAAAAATAATAAATCGTTTTTGGAATACTCCAATGAGAACCGGAGAACGTCGTTATTATGATAACTGTTTATATATGTTTGCAATGCTAGCTTTAAGTGGTAAATATACTCCGGAAGTATAAGAAGTTCTTAGTAAAAATAAGTTTCCAATGGTGCACAAAGCTTTGCAGATTGGGACTTATTTTTACCCTCAAAATAAATTCTTATAACATTAAAGCCTTCATTTTTGAATAATTGTGAATTATCAACCAAAGATGAAGGTATTTTTATGTCTTTTTCTTGTTTTTCTCCCGCCATAGTTAATTGAATTGAATCTAAAATTATTTTTTCACCTTTATCATAAGCATAAATAATCAGGGTGTTAACAGGATTATTATCATCATTACAATTTTCTGTACATATTGTACCAAGTGCTGAAATTTTTAAAATATTATCTTTATTTGGAACAACTTTTACTAAATAAGAGAAATTTCCCCCCTTATTTGCATATCGAGTTAATTCACCAGAGTCTGCACAGGAACCATTCCCTTCCTCTTCCAAACATGGCCATGTGTTTTTATCGCCCTCTGTTTGAGTTCCATATCCAACTCCAATGCCATCAATATAAGTTTTTGTGTCTTCCAAATAAAGTTTTTCCGTCTTTATTTCTGATTTATTATCTTTAAAAATCCAATAGATACCGTATCTTGTTGAATGAAGTTTGTAATATGGTGAAAATATTAATTTTGAACTACAATCAGTATCTTTTAGTAAGAAATTTAATGATTCAATTTTTTCAAAATGATTATTAATATTTTTCATAAAATCAGATACAGATTTTTCAGATTGGGCATTAATAGTTAAAACTTCACCTGGCAATAATTTTAAATTGCTTGTTCCACCATAGTTTCCATTTAAGGGCATAAGTTTACCAAAAACAAGTTTATTAGCACTAACATCACATAAAACACCAACCTGTCGTATATTCATATGAGTGTCTTTACCAAGATTAGCTGCAAGAACTAAAGGTCCATACATAAAACCGAAACAAGATTCCTGATTATCAGGTAAAGAATAAGCTTTTAATTCAAAATACATTTTATATTGAATTATATCTCCATTTTTCCAGTTTCTTTTGACTTTTATAAAACCATTTTCAATGGAAATATCAATTAGAGATTCGTTTACATAAAGCTCCGGAATTTTTGAAAACCAATAGGGATATCGTAAGGCTAGGGTAAACTCACAATTATCATCACATTCAATTTTGAAAGTTGACAAGTTTGTTTCTGGAACATCAGTAGTTTGTGTTATTATAACATTTTTATCAGTCCATTTTACAGTCGAACTAAGAAAAACATTTACATAAAGGGTATCATTAGAATGAAAATACAAACTATCATTTAATTTTGTAAAATTTTCTAATCCAGTACCAGTACAACACCAAAAATAGTTTTTATTTACATCAGGATTACAATAATTTTTAAAACATCCTGTAGCCATTGGTTGAAAGTAAGCTGTCATTCCATTTTCAGGATTTACAGAAGCCATAATTGCATTAAAATAAGTTTTTTCATAAAAATCTGCATATTTTATATCACCTGTAATTTTAAACAACTCCCTGGTAAGTTTTAGCATATTATGTGTATTACAAGTTTCACAATTACAATTACTTCTTTCCAAATCTAAAACATCATCTAAACCAAAATGTTCACATTCACTGTTTCCACCAGTTATATAAGAATGATGATTAACAACTAAATCCCAAAAACAAATTGCGGCTTCTAAATAACTTTTATTACCTTTTGCTTTATACCCATTAAGAGCGCCTAAAAATTTTGGGATAGTACAATTTGCATGATGATTATTCAGCACATCTGATAATTCTGATTTATTATTTGAAAATGCAATTATTTTATTAAATAAGTCTTCTTCATCAAAAAGATGGGCTGCATGAGCAAAATGTTCCGCATTTTCATAGTCAGTTGTTTTACTTATACTATATAACTCATAAAGACAGTCATTCATTCCACCATATTCAATATGTAAAACACGATTTCGTTCTTCTAAAGACCATTTTTTTGTATGATTATAAATCCATTCTCCCAGATTTTGGGCAATAAGGAGGGCAGTGGAATTATTTAATAATTTTGCAGTTTCAACAAGTCCATTTAAAATTTTATGCATTGTGTACCAGGGAACCCAGGTATCTGCAGGAGAAGTGGATTTAATTTTTTCAAATTGCAATTCCGGATTATTAGAATCTGCCATTGTAGCTCCAAAAATAAAACCATAATGACGATTTGGATTTGAACTAGTCAATGAATCATTTTTTTCCTGACATTCCTTTAATCCATTTATAATACAATCTAATCTTTGAGTTAAAGATAAACCATCACTACCTGAAGAATTTCCATAACCATTTTTAATGGCTTGAGCTGCAGCTGTTAAATAATGTCCTAATGTATGTCCACCAATTCTAGTATTTTCCCATCCTGAATAAGGACCGTTAGATTTGATTTCATCAGTATTAAAACCTGCAGTCAATCTGAAATTAAACAGTAACTTGTCTGGATTAAATGTATTTAAAAAATCCACATCTTTTTTTGTAATATTATTAAAATAATTATCATTTATGATGACGTTTGTGTAGTCAAAATCTTTAATGAGAGAATATTCAGTTTTCATATCTTATATTATATACCAAATAAAAATATTTACATCATTTTATTTGCAATTTCTTCATTATTTTTGGTAGACAGAACATACATTATATATACTTGCTATATTATTCTTCATCTACAAACATATATAAAATGTCTTCAATTTTTTCATATTCTTCCAGAGCTTTATCTCTATCTTCTTCAGAAATTATAAAATTTGAAGCATAGTCATATATACACTCATAAACCTGATTAATTATTTCATAATCCAATTTAGAAAAATCATCAATATTAGTTATTTTATTTAAAACTTCCTTTAATTCATTAATATTTAATTCAAGATTTTCTAAAATTTCATTATATTCTGGTAATGAATAATTTTTATTATAATTATAAGTATCTTCTAAATCAGAAAGAATGGTTTTTAATAAATTGATAAAAAATAAATCATATTCTTCGTCAGTCATATTTTATGCCAATTCCTTTCGTCTATAGTTTATACTCATTAACATCCCAATACTTATCATACCTGTTAATAATGATGAACCGCCATAAGAAACAAAAAATAATGGAATACCTGTACATGGCATAATTCCCATTACCATTCCAACATTAATAAAGAAATGGTATCCAAACATTGCAAGAATACCAGAACAAATATATACGCCAAAATCACTTGTACATTGTTTCATAATAATTAAGATGCGAGCAATTATTAATAGATAAATTCCAAATACAATTACACCACCCATAAAACCCCATTCTTCGGACAAAATACTAAAAATGAAGTCAGTACTTTGCTGTGGTAAGAAGCGATAATGACTCTGTGTTCCACCAAGAAATCCCCTGCCAAATAATCCACCAGCACCTATGGCAATTTTTGATTGAATTATATTCCAACCAGTATCAAGAGGATCTACATCAGGATTAATAAATACAATTAAACGTTGAATCTGATATGGTTTTAATACTTTTGTTAAAACTAATGAACAAATTAATGCCAATGTTGCAATTGAGAAAAAGTATGTAACCCAATATGTACTCTTCTTTATATGAAAATATCGTCTTACAATTAATGCAATTAAAGTAATTAAAGCACAAGTTAATAATAAAACAGCACGTAATTTTCCAACTGAAAGAATGGATACAAATGATAAAGAACCATGATAAATTACATTATTAACAACCGGTAAGACTGCAAATAATATTGTTAAACATCCAAAAGAAAAAACATACATAATGTATCGAATTGGAATGCCTGCAAAAAAACACATTATTAATAAAATAGGAATATAAACTGACGCTGTACCAAGGTCTGGTTGCAAAAGTGTTAATCCTAAAGGTACCAGCATTATTAAAACAGCAAATGAGAATCTTAATAATTGGTTTTCATTTTTTGAGTTATATAAGTATTTTGCTAAAAAAACAATATATACAATTTTAAAAAATTCCGAAGGCTGAATACCAAAAGAGCCAATTCCTACCCAGCTTTTAGCATTATTAACAACTTTACCAAAAATTAAAGTGTAAATTAATACTAAAACCATAAATCCATATAGATAAGTAGAAAAAGAAGTATTTGTTTTTCGATAATCATATACAGTTACTATAATCATTAATACAAAACCTATTCCAGCCCATACTAATTGTTTATAGTATTCTGTAGTTACAGATACACCATCAGAATTTATACTTGAAGAATATATAAATAAAACTCCAAAACAAACTAATGTTGAAATTAAAATGACTAAAAAATAATCAAACATTGAAAAAAATTTGTTTTTCATTTCTAATCTCTCCTTGTTTGAATATTTTTGCTATCTAATAAATATTTAAATCCTAAGGCTGTTATTGATTCATCAAATGTCTGATCATTAAAAATTCCCTGGATAATTATATTTGTACAATATGGAGCCCACCATTCCCAAACATTACATGCTTCTACAACTGTAGCAATACAAACTTGCTCTTCTGGAGGAGCATCATATGGAGCATATGCCACTAACCATGAATGCCAGCTGTCCTTATAGCCATCAACTTCTGCAGTACCAGTTTTACAAGCTATTTTTACAGTTTTGTTTCCCATAGGATAAACTGGAGTACCATCTGTAACTACATATCGCATATCATCCTGGACTTGTTTCCAAACATATGGATCAATAGTTGATTCAGTTAAGATTTCTGGTTCAACATTTAATATAACTTCATCTGTAACGGGATCACGAACTTCTTTTAGAATATGAGGTTTATAGATTTTTCCAGAATTAGCAACCATTGCAACCATATTAGCAAGCTGTAAGGGTGTAGCTTCCATGAAGCCCTGTCCAATAGAACAGGAAAGAGTATCTCCACCAACCCATTTTTCATGGAATGTTTTTTCTTTCCATTCAGCATTTGGAACTACTCCAGAAACTTGACTTGGTAAATCAATTTTTGAAGATGAACCAAATCCAAATTCTTTTGCATAGGATGAAATTTTTTCAATTCCCAAATAGTCACGACCAATAGTCCAATAATAAACGTCACATGATTGTGCCAATCCATTTTTTAAATCAAGCCAACCATGTCCACTATGCTCATGACAATGGAATACACGGCCACCATATTCCATTTCTCCAGTACATTCTATTTTTTTATTAGCAGGGAATGCATTTTCCTGTAACATTGCTGTTGACATAATAATCTTAAATGTAGAAGCAGGAGGATACGATATTTGTACTGCTCGATTAATTAAAGGTTTTGACTGATCGTTCAATAATTTTGCGTATTCTTTGGCAGAATTATCTGAAACGAAAATATTGGAATCATAATATGGATAGGAAACCATTGCTAAAACCTCACCTGTGGCAGGTTTTAAAACTACAACAGCACCTACTCTGTTTCCAAGAGATTCTTCACAAAGCTTTTGTATTCTACTATCAATTGTTAAAACAAGATTTTTTCCTGATTGTGGAGGTTCAACAATAGGTTTATCAGAAATAATTCTACCATGAACATCAACTGTGGACATCTCTCGTCCTGGAACACCTTGAAGTAAAGAATCATATTGCTTTTCAATACCAGTTTTACCAATAATACTATTTTTTTTGTACCCCTGATTATAAAGCATGGTTACTTCATCGTTAGAAATATCCCCAACATAACCTATTACATGAGATAGAGAGGCTGTATGTAAGTAGTTTCTAGTTGGTTTTGAAATCCATGAAACACCAGGCAAATCAGACTTATTTTCTGCAATATTAGAAATTACACTAAAAGGAACATTTGATCTGATTTGAAATGATGAATAGGATTTTCTGCTTTTTTTAGGAATTTTTTCATCAATTTCTGCTTTTGTTATTCCTAAATAATTTGCAAGTTTCATCATAACTGTGTCATATTTATCAGAAGGAATCTTTCCAGGAATAACTTCAACAGCAAAGGAATCGGAGTTCATAACTAATAAAGTTTTTGCATCTCTATCAAAAATTTCTCCTCGTTGTGCAGGAAGAGTATTTACCAGACTGGAAATTGTTTTTGATTGAGTTTTGTAATCTTCACCTTTTACAATTTGCATTCTAAACAGTGCTAAAGAATATACAAAAAAAAGAACCAAATTAAAAATTAATAAAATAATAATTTTTGAGTTTTTTGATAATTTATCTTCGTATTTTTTAAACATTATCTATTTTGTCCTTAGTGGTAGAAATAGCTAATACGTTTTTAGCATAGCCTAACATAAAGAAAATGAAAGGTGCTAAAATAACGTTTGCACAAAATTCAAAAAGGAACTGAGTTGAAACAAACCCATATATACTTACATTACAGCCAGGAAATAATATACCTATTAAAATTAATAATAATCTTTTTGCTAATGTTCCAACACCAACACTTAAAACAGGCATAATAATACCAGAAATAATTACTGTTTCTGAAAATAAGCCAAATATATATCCTAATATTGTTCTTAATAGACAATTTAATCCAAGAGGTACACCAGTTATAAAATCAAGGAATAATCCTGAAAGAAAACCTGTTGTCTCCCCATAAAATTTTCCATTTAGAAGTGAAAAATAAATTGAACAAATTAATAGAAAATCAGGAACAACAATAAAAAATGATATATTGGAAAAAATTGATGCTTCAAGAATAGCTGTGAAAAACAGAATTAATGTACTAACAATAATAGATTTTGCCATTTATTCCCCTCTTAATTATCTTTTCTATCATTAAGCTCTTTCTGATTAACAACAATAACATTTTCAAGTCTAGAAAAGTCTAAAATAGGATTTAATTCGATTGTAAGTGATGATTCATAATCCAAAACAGCAATTTTTGAGATTGAACCGATAGGAATATCTTTCATATAGTTATCATTTTCACCTGAAGTAACAACTATATCACCATAACTTAAATCATTAGCAATACTTTTACGAATATATTTAAGATTTAATGGTTGATCCAAAGAACCTAAACCATTTACTAATCCTAAATCTCTTGTTTTTTGAATTCTAGCAGAAACAATATTATCAATATTGTAAACAGGCATTACCTGGGCAGTGAAAGTTCCAACCTGAACAATTTTTCCAACTAACCCATTATTTCCATTTTGAAAAGCAATAACAGGCATTCCCTTTTTTATTCCATTTACACTACCCTTATCAATTGTTAAATAAGAATAGGCTGAATCCAAATCTCTTGAAATAATTCTTGAAGGAATGTTTTTTTCATCCAATGAAATTGAAAAGTCTAACTGTTCTTTAAGACGTTCATTTTCTTTTCTAATTTCAGCATTGGAACGCTGCATTTCTTCATAATTTTCCAGTTTTAATACAAGATCGTTATAATCTTTTCTTAATTGACGTAATTCTGAAACAGCATTAAAAGTGTTTGTTATACTTGAATAAACATAATTAACACTTTTTTCCACACTAGAAAAAATTGAGAAACCTATTTGTTTGATATTTAAGATAAAACTACCTGATTTAAATCCTAAGGAAACACTTGATATTAAGAGTAAAAAGAAAAGAACAATTTCAGGTAATCTTAATTTAATATTAAAGCGTGGCTTTTTGCTCATAGCTTACTATTCGTTTAAGCTGTCATAAACAGAACGTTCTGAATTCATATTTCTGAACAAACTGAAAGCTTCTCCAGCACCTAATGCTACACATTCCAAAGGTTTTTCAACAAGGATAACTGGTACACCAGTTTCTTTTGAAATAAGTCTTGGAAATTCTCTAAGCATAGATCCACCACCACTCATTACAATACCCCGTTCAATAATATCAGCAGCAAGCTCTGGAGGTGTCTGACTAAGAACTGATTTAATTTCTTCTACAATTTTGTTAATTGGATCTTTTAAAGCTTCACGAACTTCAACACTATCAATTTCAAGGCGTTTTGGAAGACCTGTAATTGTATCTGTTCCTTTCAATTCCATTTTTTCAATAGTTTTTTCAGGAGCTGCATTACCAATCTGAATCTTTAATCTTTCAGCAGCAGGACGTCCAATAATAAGATTATGTACTGTTCGAGCATGCTTTACAATAGCTTCATCAAATTTATCTCCACCAATTCTAATTGAGTGAGTAACAACCATACCACCCAAAGAAATAACAGATACTTCAGTTGTACCACCACCAATATCACAAATCATATGACCTGCTGGTTCATAAATTGGGATTTTTGCTCCAATTGCAGCTGCAAGTGATTCAGCAATAACTTCAACTTCCTTTGCACCAGATTTAAGTGCTGCTTCAATAAGGGCACGACGTTCAACATCTGTTACACAAGAAGGAATACCAATTTTCATTCTGATTGATTTAAACATCTGATGACGTGGAATAATTTTCTGAATGAAGTACTTAATCATTTTTTCTGTACTATCAATATCAGCAATTACACCATCAGCTAAAGGACGGATTGCAATAATATTTCCTGGGGTTTTATCAAGCATTCGTTTTGCTTCTGAACCTACAGCAACAATTCTTTTAGTTCCCTTTTCAACAGCAACTACAGAAGGTTCATCAATAACGATACCTTTATCACGAACATATATTAAGGTATTACATGTACCTAAGTCGATTCCTATATCAGTTGTGAATTTTTCAAAAAATCCCATTTAAATCCTCCCAATTTTTACTTAACTATAATTATACAACTAATTATAAAAATAATAAATTAGTAAATTGATAATTTTTTTTGTGCTCCTGCATGATTTACTTGAATTTTCAAGGCTTTAATCCATTCTGCACGAGCTTTAACCTTATTATTTTGCTTTTCATAAATACAACCAATGCCATAATAAGCATCAGCACAATTTGTATATTTTTCAAGAATACTCTTGTATTCTTCTAAAGCCTTATCATATTCTTCTCTATCTGCTAGAATCTGAGCCATAATTAATCTGGCTTTTAAAATATTATCAGTATCTGTAGTATTATTTAAAACACGATATAAATATTGTTCAGCAACATTTAAGTCCTGGGATTTATAATATTGTTCAGCTATTGAAAGCAAAAGTGCATCTGATTCACGAGTTATTAATGCTTCAGAAAAGGCTTTTATACTTTCTTCTGTATTACCTAAGGCCGCATAACTTAATCCCAATCTTTCATCAATGTCGTCTGCTTCATAACCATGCTGTTTAGCTAATGTAAGATATTTAACGGCTAAATCTGAGTAGTAATATGTTGTTGAAGTATTTTTAAAGAAATAACATTTGCCCAGCATGTATTCTAACTGGGGACGTAATTCATCTGTAGCATCATATAAAGCAAGACGAATTTTATTAATGGCTTCATCTAAATATTCATGTAACGCAAGATTATCATTTTGAGATACAGCAAGGAAAAAACAAGAAAAACCATAATATGTTAAAACCGTATTATTGAAAGGATCATTTTGTAAGAATTGCTTACCATATTCGTAAACAGATTCATAATCATAAACATCCCAATATTTTGAAATTGTTTTTACTGTAATTCTATTTGATTTTTGATTTTTGATAATAAAAAATAATCCTGTAATTATTCCAGCTAGGATAAGTAAGATTGAAGTGATTATAATTATTTTTTTTAATATTTTATTATCTTTCTTTTGAAAGTTTTTATTCTCAAGGATATTCTTTTTCATTTTTACCAAAATTACAAATGGGACAATAAGCCGGGTTCTGTCTCATAAAACAAAAATGTTTTACTAATAACCATCTATCCGCGACATTTGTTGCCAAATGCCTCTAGCGATTTACCCGCAGTATTGCTCGGAAACAACTAACTGCTGCTTAATCTTGCTCCAAATGAGGTTTTCAAGCCATAATTGTTACCAATTATGCGGTAGTCTCTTACACTGCCTTTTCACCCTTACCATTTTCATGGCGGTAATATTTCTGTTGCACTATCTGTCAAAACCGGACTATACAAGAATTTATGTAGTTACCAAGTTTTGCCCGGTTGTTACCCGGCATTTTTTCCGAAGGAGCCCGGACTTTACCTCATCATTAGGTCTTATCATCAAGATATAACAACGCGGTTATATCCCATTTGTACAAAAATTATTCAACGTCTTCTTCGTCAGATTCTTCATCTGAAAGATCATCATCATTTTCATCATCCAATGAATCCTGATCTTCTTCATCATATTCTTCGTTGTTTTCGTTTTCAGAATCTTCGTCCATTTCTTCTTCTTCACCATCAAAATCATCAAGATCAGCAAGACTGCCTGCTTCTTTCAAAGTAAAGTAAGATTCTTCCTCACCTTCTTCAACATCTTCATGATACAAAATTCTACTACAATATGGACAGAAAAGAATACTTTCACCTTCATGAACTGAATTTGCAAACTGTGCTGGCAAAATCATGTGACAACCAGTACAAACACCATTTCTTACAGCTACAATACCTTCTGAATTTCTCTGAATAATACGTTCAAATTTAAACAAAATTTCCTGATCCATATCTGGAACAATTTTTGCTTCTTCTTCTTTTAATGCATTTAATTGTTCCTGATAATCAGACAACTGCTGATTTAATGATTCTTTACTAGAAGCTAAATCCTGTTCCTGTGCAGTAATCATTTCTTCATCAGATTTTAAGTTTTCTTTTGTTTCTTCAAGAGATTTTTCTTCTATCTGCAATTCTTTACGAATTTCATTTTCTTTGTCAGTTGCTTCCAGAATCTGTTTTTCCAAAGCTTCATATTCACGGTGAGTTGTGATATTATCCATACCCTTTTCACCAGCTTCTCTTGATTTAATAGCTTCTTCAAGTTCAGCTCTAAGTTTCAAAACTTTATCTTTAATTGTTTCGTAATCTGCATTTTTTACAATGAACTCTTTTTTAAGGCGAGACAAAAGTTCTTCCTGAGAACTAAGCTGTTTTGGAGCTTCTTCAATTTTTGCTTCTAAATCATATTTCTGAACCAAAATGTGCTGGAGAGTCTTAAGTCTTTCAAAAATTTCTGTTGTTTCCATGTAAAATTCCCTTAAAAATAATTAATTAAATATATAATAAATGTTAATTTTAGTCTATATAACTTTATTTGAATCTGTAAATGTCTTACATTTCAATATAATCTCTAAGTCCATTAGCTCTACGTGGATGACGTAATCTTCTTAAAGCTTTTGCTTCAATCTGACGAATACGTTCCCTTGTTACATCAAAATAAAGTCCAACCTCTTCAAGTGTTAATGAATATCCATCTTCAAGACCAAAACGCATTTTTAATACTTCCTGCTCTCTTGGAGGTAAAGTATTCAATACACTTCTAAGCTGTTCCTGCAATAATGTAAAAGCAGTTTGTGAAGCTGGATTTTCAACTTCTTTATCTTCAATGAAGTCTCCCAATAAAGAATCTTCTTCTTCACCAATTGGAGTTTCCAAAGAAATAGGTTCCCTGGCAACACTTTTAACTTGTTTTACTTTTACAACTGGCCAGCCAAGCTGCTGAGCAATTTCTTCATCAGTTGGTTCACGACCAAGTTTCTGCATAAGCTGTCTGCTTTCTCGAACAACTTTATTTATCTGTTCAATCATATGAACTGGAACTCGAATTGTTCTTGCCTGATCAGAAATAGAACGAGTAATAGCCTGTCTAATCCACCAGGTAGCATATGTAGAAAATTTAAATCCTTTACGATATTCAAATTTTTCAACAGCTTTTATTAAACCAATGTTACCTTCCTGAACTAAATCAAAGAAATGCAATCCTCGGTTTGTATATTTTTTTGCAATTGAAACAACTAAACGAAGGTTAGCATTAATCAATCGATTTTTTGCTTTTTCCATCATTACACGACCATATTCAATATCTTTGGCCATTTTAATAATGTCTTCAACGTTGTTTTCAAATTCATATTCAAGTCTATGAAGTTTTCTATCAATTTTCTGAATCTGAGTATAGATTTCTCGTATTTCATCAGCACTCATATTCAATTCTTGTTCAAGTTTAATTGCCTGAGATTTAATAGAAATTTTTCTACCTAAAGAACGAAGCTCAGAAGTATTAGAAATTCTAAGTTCTTTCATCTTTTTTTCTTGTTTTTGATGATATTCTTCAATCTTTATTGTTGCATCCCGATATTTTTGTGTGAATTTATCCAATTCCTCTGTCTGAATATCAACCTTCTGCAATTCAGGTAAAATTTTATTTTTTAATTCAATTAACTGAGGATTTTCGAAAATTGCACTTGACTGTTCTGTATCAAAAAGCTGTTTTTTGATGTTCATATACTGTTTCATTTCTGCTAAAACAGGTTTAATATGTTCACCATAACAAGTCTTTAATCTTCGTTTATCAGCCATTTCCTCGTTAATTTCTTTGCGAGTTTTTCCAGGCTCATGAATATCAATTCTAGTAAAAGCTTTCTGAGCAATGGCAAAGAATTCAGGAATCATAATTCCAGAGTTTTTAATAACATCTTTTATAATGTTGTTTCCTTCTTCCATTGTTTTAGAAAGCTCTACTTCCTGTTCAGCTGTAAGAAGATTTTCTTTACCAATTTCTCTTAAATATAATCTAATTGGATCATCAACACTAGAATCTTTATCACTATTTACTAAACGACTTTTTGAAGCGGCAAGCTTTTCTGCATGTTCAATTTCTTCAACTTCAGAAGAATCTGCTCCTTCATCATCATCGTCCTGTTCAAGAATAATATCATCTTCTTCTGGTTCTTCTTCCTGAATAGGTTCTTCCTGACCAATAATATCAGTTTCAATAATCTGAATTTTCTTTTCAGAAAGCATTTTTAATACAACTTCCATTTCTGGAGAATTGATAAAATCCTGACCTAATATGTCAGTTGCTTCATCCCATGTTATAAAAGATTTGTTTTTAGCAATATCAAGAAGTTTTTGAATACCAGGATTACTGATTTCTTCCATTACATTTCACCTTTAGTTAATCAATGATTGAACCTGTTTATCAAGTTCCATTTTTTGTTTAATCATGTTATCTAATAAAATTTTGTCATCTTCAGTTGCAACAATAAAATTACGAATTCTTTTTAATAATTCATCTCTTTGTTCTTCAATTTTATTTTTCTTTATTAATTTAATAGTATCCTGAACAACAGCAGTTACTTTTTCTTTTTGATATACATCGGATGAAATTACTTGTGTAATTAATTGTGCAAGACCTGTACCTTCACAAGCTGCAAGAATGTCTATTTCTGAAAATGTTTTTTTCTGATAACAATCCTCCAATATTCTGAATAACTGTTTGGCATGTGGATTTTTTAAATCATCCTCTGATAAACTTGATCGAAGAATTTCGAATTGACTCAGGTCTGCTGTTACCGCAATTAGGCCTCTTAATTCTGCATTAAGGGAAATTGGTACATTTTGCTCTACTTTTTCATTATTTGACCGGATTTTAATTCTATCGCGAGCTTGATTACGATTTAAAAAGTCCCTTCTTACTGCCTCCGGTTTCAGATTAAAAGCCTGACTCAATTGATCCAGACTAGACTCTTTCTGAATTTCAGATTTAAGGGAATCAATATAAGGAAAAAACTCTAACGCAGCTTGAATTTTTCCCTCAGGAGTATCAACAGGATACATTGCCCCTATCCTATTCAGTAAATAGTCGGAATCTAATATAGCACTGTTTACTTGCGCCGTCAAGTTTTCTTTGCCAAAATTTAATAAAATTTCAGCGGGATCTTTTCCACCCTTTAATTGAATAATTTTTACAGGTAAATCAAACTGGCGACACATATAAATTGCACGAATTGTTGCATTCTGCCCTGCATTATCAGAATCAAAAGAAAGATATACTGTTTCAACAAAGCCACTTATCATTTTTATTTGTTCTTCAGTTAGTGCAGTTCCTAATGGAGCAACGGCATAATCAATGTCACTCATGTGATATGCAATACAATCCATATATCCTTCGCAGAATATTATTTTTTTATTTGTTCTGATTGAGTTTTTTGCCAGATTAAAGGCATATAAAGTTTCTCGTTTTTTATATTGTATTAAATCCCCAGAGTTTAAATATTTTCTATCATTTGGTCCCTGGGGATGAATTATTCTTCCACCAAATGCAACCACTTGTCCGTTTCGATTGCAAATTGGAAACATTAATCTGTCACTAAAAAAAGAAATATCTTTATAATTTTTACTAAATAATCCAGATTCAGCTAAAAATTCTTCAGAGAAGTTTTTTGATTTTAGAAATTTTTTAAGCCATAGCCTGTCAGCAGGAGCATAACCAATTTTAAACTTATCAAGAATTTCTTTGCTTAATCCACGTTCTGTTATATATTTTAAAGCGTTTTTTCCCTGTTCAGTTTCCATTAAAATATAATGAAACATAGAGGCTGTTCGTTCATATAAATCTATATATTGATTAATTTTCTTTTGCAGAGAATCATCTTTTTGTGGAACATGACCGTTTTCATATCTGATTTGAATTCCACTTTTTTTTGCTAAAACTGTGATTGCATCAACATAATTAAGTTTATCCATTTCCATAGTAAACTTAATTACATCACCGGACTGATGACATCCAAAACAATAGTAAAATTTTTTATCACCATCTACATGAAAAGAGGCAGTTTTTTCACCATGAAATGGACAACATCCCCACCAGTCATTTCCAGAACGACGTTCTAATTTTGTATATTCTCCAATTATGGAAATAATATCTGAGGAATTTCTAACTTGTTCGATGGTATCCTGTGAAATTAATCCTGCCATTTTACTTTATTAAAACATGAATTTGTTTATGTTCGTTAAAGGTTTTCTTAAAAACGTGTTTTCCTATTGAAGCATCAATAACCTGGAAGAAATAATAATCAGTTTTAGCAGGATTAGCAGCAGCTTCAAGTGCTACAATTCCAGGATTTGAAATAGGACCAGGTGTTAATCCCGCCCATTTATATGTGTTGTAAGGACTATCAATTTTCAAATCTGATTCGAGAATTCTTTCTGGGTGAGGCAAACCATTAATTTCAGTTATAATATATTCAATTGTTGCACAGGATTGTAAACCCATATTAATTTTTATTCTATTTGAAAAAACACTAGCAATTAAAGGTGCTTCTTCTTTTAGTTTATATTCACGTTCCACAATTGAAGCTAAAATTACTATTTCGTTTAATTTTTCAGGTGTTACATCTTTTAATGAATCAATAGAGTTGATTTTATCAAAAAAGTTATTTACCATTTTTCGTGCAACTTTTTCTGCACTTGTTTTAATGTCAAAATAATATGTATCTGGAAATAAATATCCTTCTAAAGAATTAAATGGAATATTATATTCGTCAACAATTGTCTGATTTTTACAGGCAGCAATAAAATCATCTGCATTACAAATTTCATTTTCTTCTAAAATTTTACCAATTTTAGAAATTGTTAAACCTTCTGGAATAGAGAGTTTTACATATTCAGATTTTCCTGATGAAAGAAGTAAAATAATATCAGCATAATTCATATTTGGACTGATTTTATACATTCCACTTTTAAAATCTAATTTGTCAGGAAAATCATAGTTTTTATAAAAAATTTTAAGATATTTTGGACGTAATAAAAGGTAATAAAAAACTTTATTATTTTTAATAAGATTTGCTTCTTTTAAGTTTTTAGTAATCTGATATGCAGATGTTCCATAAGGAATTTCAAAACGTACTGCTTCGGCATCTGGATTATCACTAACTGGCTTAAACTGAGATAAAACATATCCAGCCACACATCCAGCTGCAACTAAAAATAAAAGTAATAATACTAATAGAATTTTAAATAATTTTTTCATGAGTATAATTTCTTTGCCTCTTCTAAAGAAAGTGAATTATAGATAGTATCTTGTAATTCATTGTAAAATTTTTCAAGTCCTAAAGGTAGAATTTCTTGTTTCTCTCTTAAAAGTTTTGCAAGTAAACTAATTTCTTCTGAATTAAAAGTATAAGTTAATTCTGGAGATTTCTTTTCATTTTCAATTATTGTTATCATATATTAATCTCCATATCTTCTTTAGCAAGATAAATCTCTATTTCTGAATGATTAATATATTGGGCATACCAACGGGCAGCCTGAAGAATAGAATGTAATTTTTTATCATCATACGTAGGTTCATGATGAAATAAATATATTTTTTTTATATTCCATTTTACGGCAAAATCAATAGCATAGCAAAAAGCTGAATGTCCCCAGTTTTCTTTGCGATAAGCTTCTTCTACAGTATATTGAGAATCAAGAATAACAATGTCTGCATTTTTAAATACAACTTCTGTTTCAGGATTATCTTCAAAATCTTTTGATTTTAATTCTACATCAGTTGCATATACAACTTTTTTATTATTTTCCTGAATTGAATAACTATAAGAACTGTCAGGATGAGACATTTCACAACAATTTATGATTGTATCACCTAATTGCAATGCTTTTCCTGGTTCTATTTTGTTAAAATTCATGTTTTTTGTAAAAGAATCAAAAGTTACAGGATAATATGGAGAAATCATCTGCTGAGACAACAATTCTTTTGCATTATCCTTTGGTGTATAAATATCGAAGGATGATAATGGATTATAGGCAAAATCAAAAAAAGGTAATCCTTGAATATGATCCCAGTGAAAATGAGAGAAGAATAAATTAAAATGACGATCAACAGGAATAAGATTAGATTTTCCATAAACTCTAATGCCACTTCCAGCATCAAAAATTAATTCATTTTTTCCAGATTTTATTTGTACACAAGCTGAATTTCCACCAGCAGTACCAAAAATCCAGCTTGGTAAGGATGAAACAAATTTTGCTCTTGATTCAGAAGATTCAATATCTTGAGGAGTAATACGCTGTATTGCAGCCATTATCTTGGATTGAATTTGTTGTGGCGTAAGTGGTGTTGGTATAGAACCTCTAACTCCCCAAAAATGAATAAACACTTTATCCCCTTTTTCTCGAATCAGTAATATGATTCTAAAGCAAAAAAAAAGAGTTAGAAGATTTCTAACTCTTAGTAACCTGGGGAGTTGAGGATTCGAACCTCAGAAGCCGACGGCAACAGATTTACAGTCTGTCCTATTTGACCACTCTAGAAACTCCCCATAAAAAGCTGCTTGTAGGATTTGGACCCACGACCCCGAGATTACAAATCACGTGCTCTACCAGCTGAGCTAAAGCAGCATTTATGTGTTTTCAACATCAAGTTGCGTAACGATTGATATATTACATAATATTAAATTTTTAGTCAATCACCAAAAGTAATTTTTTTCAAAATTTTTATTTTTTTTCCATAATTTTTTCAAAAAAAGGCAGATATTTATTTTTAATTACTTTTTCCCATAAATAATTTTCTGACAAATATTCACATGTAAATTTTATCATGTTGTTAATTACTTCAGGATTATATATTTTTATAGTTATAACCTGGCTAATTTTTGCAATAAGGGATTCTTTCACATTGTTTGTATATAAAAATCCAGTTTTACCATTTACAATTTTATTTAACCCACCTGTTTTATGTGCAATTGGTAAAGTTCCATATATTTGCGATATAAAATCTTCAAGTCCACAAGGTTCAAAATGACTAGGTAAAATTATAAAATCACCAATAGCATTAGTAAGTCGTGTAATTTTTTTGTTATATCCATTTATAAAAATTACACTTCCCTTATATTTTTCAGTCATTTCTTTAATTGAATTTTCAAGATTAAATTCACCTTGTCCGGCAATTAAAAATCTAATATTTTCAAAATTATTTAATAAATGGGGAATTGAGTCTAAGAGTACTGGTAATCCTTTTTGACTTGTTACTCGACCATGATAGACAATATAAATTTCTTCATTGCATTTTTCTGTATTATCAAAATCACCAAATATTTGTACACCATCATAGTCATTACGATTTGGTAAAACTTTCTGTACAAAATATTTTCTGCAATCAATTTTACCTTTTAAATCTAAAATTTTAGGATTAAATGTAAATGGTAATTTTGAAATTCCAGTATTTATAGGATCATAATTTTCATAATCAATGCCATTAGTAATACCTGTTATTTCAATGTTTTTTGAATAAAAAATTTCTGATAAACCTTCAGTTTCATTTGAATAAACAGGATTACATAATTCTTTTGCATATTCTTCAGAAACAGTTGTAAGGTAAGCACCACTATTGGAAGCCAGCAGAAAAGGTTCAACTTTTTCATGATTAAGTGAAGAATTTAATAAACTCTCATCAAGACCGGTGTACCAGGCTGCTTCACCAATACTGGCAAAATTATGATGATATGCAGGTCCCGCATTATGGATTGTAACTACAAATTTTGTTAAATCAAAACGAGAAGATTTTTTTGCAATGGAAGGAATTACAGAAGTTGATGCATCCTGACAGTGCACAATCTGGGGAAGTTGCTCATCGTTAATTAAATCTCCATAGGCAACAACGCCTTTTGCAAACAAGGAATCCATAAATAAACAATCTTTATGTCCATTTCCTTTTATAAATTCAGGATTTTTTTTTGCCTCATTTGCAGTATAAGTATAAACACCTTCTTTTTCACTGAAAGATTTATGATTAAAAAATATTACATTGAAATTGTCATTCTTATATGTGCCTTTTTTATAACTAACAGCTTCTTCTTTACCACAATGGGGTATTTTATATAAAATTTCTTTTTCCTCAGAAAAAATAATATTTTTAAAATCTGTAGACGAAAAAACTGGAATTATCAGGGAAACATTATTGCCTGATTTTGCAAATTCTTTACAAAGAGAATATGTAACATTTTTTACACCGCCAGCTTCAACAATACCGGCACATTCCATGCTTACTATCCAAATATTCATATTATGATTCTTTCACAAAGTCTGGGCGCAATTTTTGAGCACCATTAATATATACATTTTCTTTTTTAACAAATCTTGATTTATATGCTGTAATCATAACACGAATCATAAAAGGGCTGCCCCCTTCAATTTCACATTCCTGAGCACAAAATAAGGCTACTTCAGATGTATCAAAAACAGTTTTTCCTTTCCGCAAAGCAGTTGCAGGATTAAGTGCAGTAATGTCTTTAGTAACTGTAAAAAAAATAGAAACTAAATCTGAAGCTTTTAATTTATTTTTTATTATTATTTCATTACACATATCACAGACATTTTTTGTAATATCCTGTGGTGTATTTTCTGAAATTGTTGCACCTCTAATTGCTGTCAATTTTTTCATCATTATTTTCTTCCTGTTGATTTAAGATTTTTGATTGTGATAAAAGATTTCCACTTTGTATTTTATTATAAAGTGCAAAATCAGGAATTTTAGATTTTTCAATACTTAATGAATAAACTTCTACGGCTGGAAATTCTTTATAAATTTGTACATTGCGAAGCACTTCATCTTTACGCATACTTTCGATTGTAAAGCCAGGATTATTTTTTGCTTTTTCTAGCAAATAATTTGTTGCTAATTGTGCCATTGTTTTTGCAGCACACCCTAAGTATTTGTTTAAACTTGCATTATCAGTAATCTGATTAAGTTTTATTAACTCAATTACAGCTTCCGGAGAAATAGTAACAGCAATATTATAAGAAAATGAATAATCAAAATTATAGGAATCTGAGATTAATGAACCATACAATTTTCCAGAAGGCAATTCTCCTTCAATCAAAACTTGTTCAACATATGGCTCTATTTTATAAATATCTAATTTTGAATTTGTAGGAAGTAAAAACTGCCAGTTCCAGTTTTTTTCACCAGCTAGAAAAGGTTTTTCAATTAAACCATTTGTTTTTGTCTGAAGAACACCAAAGGTTCCAGGTTCAATTTTTCTCTGGGTAAGTCCAATCCAGTAAACAAAAATTGAAAAAAGCAGAATTATAATTAAACATAATGATATTTTCTTCATGGACTTATACCTATTTATTTAATAATATTATAATATTAAATAAATATAAAAAAAAGTAGTTCTAAGTAATATTTATGGAAAATCAGACTAAAGGAAAATCATTAATACTTCTCTACAAATTAGCTTCCAGCATGGTATTTATCTGGTTCACATTTGAAATTATATTATTTTTATTTTATCTGATTGGAAATTATCAGAATTTTTTAGATAAAAGCCAGCTTTTAATTCTTCAATTATTATCATTCAGTGCTGTAATTACTTTTGTTTTATGTTTTTGTTCTCTTGTTATCTTGCTTTTTATGATTATTTTGAGAATTTATAAACTAACTAATATATTACGAATTTTGCCAATATTATTAGCCTTAGTTATTAATCTTGTGTTTTTATCATATTCAACAATTATTACACAACTTTCAGAAGGAATTTAGAAAAATAAATGTTTTGTTCTTGTAAAAAAATAAAAATACCTGGTATCTTAAAAGAATTTAATGCAGTTTTTCAATCAAATGGGTTTAAGGCATATTTAGTTGGTGGTGCCGTTCGTGATATTTTTTTGAAAAAAGAAGCCTCAGATTGGGATGTAGCAACAAACGCAACACCACAAGATGTAATAAAAATGTTCAAATTTGTTGTTCCCACAGGAATTGAACATGGGACTGTTACAGTGCACTTTAAAAAAGCTGAAATTGAAGTCACAACTTTCAGAACGGAAGCTGGTTATTCTGATGGAAGACATCCAGATTCTATAAATTATGCAGCTACAATTGAAGAAGATTTGTCTAGACGGGATTTTACAATGAATGCAATTGCCGTGAATCTTTGTGGAGGTAAAATTGTAGATCCTTTTTGTGGTCGAAAAGACATTAGAAAAAAAATTATTAGAACAGTTGGAAATCCTCATCAACGCTTTATGGAAGATGGTTTGCGTCCTATTAGAGCATTACGCTTTTCATCAAAATTAGGTTTTAAGATAGAAGATTCTACGTATAGAGAAATAAAAAATTCTGAAGTTCAAAAAAAAATTACATCAATTTCCATTGAACGCTTTCGTGATGAGTTTATAAAAATAATGCTTTCTCCACTGCCCTCTGTTGGATTAAAAAAAATGGAAGAAACTGGCATTTTAAATCTTTTTATTCCTGAATTTTCTGTTTGTCGTGGTTGCATTCAGTCTGATTATAGAGCATTTCATAAATTTGATGTATTGGATCATTTATTTTACGCCTCTGATGGAGCAAATAAAAATAAAGTGAATGTAAGACTTGCAGCTCTATTTCATGACATTGGAAAACCAGCTGCAAAAAAAATTATAGAAGAAAAAGTTTTTGATTCATCATCTCAATCATACAAAAATGTAGAAACTTTAACATTCTATAATCATGAATCCTACAGCGAAAAAATTACCAGACAAATTATGACAAGATTAAAATTTTCTAATGATGAAATAAATAATGTTTGTCATTTAGTAAAAGAGCATATGTTTCATTATGAACAGAATTGGACACAGGCCGCAGTTAGAAGATTTATTATTCGTGTAAAAGAAGAATGTATTGAAGATTTATTTGACTTGCGTATGGCTGATATGTATGGAATGTGGAATGAAAAAGTTGATATAAAATACAGTTCTGCAATTGATTTGCTTTTGGAATTAAAAGAACGAATTAATGATGAATTGGAAAAGAAAACTGCTTTATCACTTAAAGATCTTAAAATAAATGGTAAAGATTTAATTGATATAGGATTTAAGCCTGGTAAACAACTGGGACAGATTCTTGAAGAACTATTTAATTCTGTTATAGAAGATCCAGAGTTAAACACAAAGGAAAAACTATTACAAATAGCAAATTCATATAAAAAGGAATGAGAGTTTATTCCAAAAGGATGTCAACTCTCATTCTTAATTCTTAATTCTTAATTCTTAATTCTTAATTCTTAA
>SAMEA3663085__coassemble_48_pt1 | contig 66264 bp, 49 predicted proteins | sample SAMEA3663085__metabat2_low_PE_011 | metagenome-assembled genome bin SAMEA3663085 (sample SAMEA3663085) | pig gut metagenome | biome: pig gut; feature: pig-associated habitat; material: faeces | place: France | collected 2012
TGATACTGCTCTTTAGCGGGAAAGTAGGTAGCTGCTGGCTTTTTTTATTTAACTTATCAAATCTTAAGAAATTGTTATTTTTCAAAAATTATTTTTTTTATCTTGAAATTATCTTGTATTTTTTATTAAATTTAGTTCTATGTCTAATATTAAAAAGCTTTTTAGTGGGTTGGAGAAAAAGTATTTTATTAATGCAGCTTTGTCTCCAATTGTTATGATTGGCGAAGTTGTAATGGAAGTTATTATTCCATTTGTTATGGCCAAGATTATTGATGTTGGAATTGCAAATCACGATTTAGGCTATGTTACAAAGACGGGCCTTCTTATGGTTTCAATGGCATGTGTTTCTCTTTGCTTTGGTGTATTGGGAACTCGTTTTTCTACTGTAGCAGCTCAAGGTTTTGCTTATAATCTTCGTAAAAACCTTTACCATAAGATTCAGAGTTTTTCTTTTGGTAATATTGATAAATTCAGTACTGCTTCTCTAGTTACTCGTCTTACTACAGATGTAAACATGATGCAGAATGTATTCCGTATGGTTATTCATATGTGTGTTCGTTCTCCTTTTATGCTTATTGCTGGTACTGTAATGGCGGTACGGGTTAATGCAGGTCTTGCTGTTATTTTTCTTGTTGCTATTCCTATTTTAACTGTTTCTGTTATCTCACTTTCTTCTTTAGCATTTCCTCGTTTTACTTTGATGATGAAGCGTTTTGATGCTTTGAATGCAAATATTCAGGAGAATTTAATTGGAATCCGCGTTGTCAAAGCTTATGTTCGTGGGGATTATGAAGAGGATAAGTTTAAGAAATCTGCTGATAATGTACGAATTGCACAAATTCGTGCTGAAAAAATCATTATTTTTATGATGCCTATTATGCAACTGGTTATGTATCTTTCTATGATGGCTGTTATGTGGTTTGGTGGACGTCAGATTATTTTTGGAAGCATGCAATCTGGAGAATTAATCAGTTTCTTTACTTATGTCACTCAGGTCCTTTCTTCTTTAATAATGCTTAGTATGTTCTTTGTTTCCTTTGTTATGGTTCGTGCTTCTAATGCTCGTATTTTCGAAGTGTTGAATGAAGAATCGGATATTAAAAATCCTCAAGCACCTGTTATGGAAGTTATGGACGGTAGTGTTGATTTTGAAAATGTTTCTTTCTCTTACAATCATAAAGCAAATAATCTTGTTCTTAATGATATATCGGTTTCGATTAAGAGTGGCCAGGTTGTTGGAATTATTGGTGGAACTGGATCTTCTAAAACTACATTTGTCTCTTTGATTCCTCGTTTGTATGATGCATTCCGTGGTTGTGTAAAAGTTGGCGGTATTGATGTTAAAAAATATGACATGACTACTTTGCGTGATAGTGTTGCCATGGTTTTGCAGAAGAATGTATTGTTCTCTGGCTCTATTAAGGAAAATCTGAAATGGGGAAATGAAAATGCAACGGATGAAGAAATTATAGAAGCTTGTAAAGCAGCAGATGCAGATTCGTTTATTTCTTCTTTCCCTGATGGTTATGAAACTGAATTAGGGCAGGGCGGTGTAAATGTTTCTGGTGGTCAAAAGCAGCGTATTTGTATTGCTCGTGCTCTGCTTAAAAAACCAAAGATTTTGATTTTGGATGATAGTACTTCTGCTGTTGATACTGCAACGGAAAGTAGAATTCGTGGTGCTTTGAAAAATCTTGCACCAGACACAACAAAAATCATTATTGCTCAGAGAATTTCTTCTGTAAAAGATGCTGATGTTATTTTTGTTCTTGATGATGGAAAACTTAGTGGTTTTGGTAATCATGAACAGTTGCTTGAATCTAATAAGATTTATAGAGAAGTATTTGAAAGTCAGCAACAAGGTTCTGGTGATGCAGACCTTGAAGGAGGTGAATAATGCCACCACGACAGAAAGGTTTTGGAAAACCTAAAAATACTAAAAAAACAATTAAAAGAATTCTGGAATATATGGGAAAATTTAAGGCCTTGTGGTTTTTAGTTTTTCTTTGTGTTTTGATTAGTGCAGGTGCTGGTGTTGCAGGTAGTTATTTTATTAAACCTGCATTAAATAATCATATTATCCCATTGGCTCAGTTAGTTGCAGAAGGTGCTGATAATTCTGTTATTACTGCAAAAATATTTGATTTTGCAAAATCGCTGATTGGGATTATTGTAGTATTTCTTTGTGGAGTTGCAGCATCTTATTGTAACTCAAGAATGATGCTTCAGATTTCTACAACTTTGCTTTATAAAATCAGATGCGATTTGTTTACACATTTAGAAAAATTGCCAATCAAATATTTTGATGCTCATACTCATGGTGAATTAATGTCTCGTTTTACAAACGATACTGATACTTTACGTGAAATGATGAGCCAGACTGTACCTCAGTTATTATCTTCTATCATTACAGTAGTTTCGGTTTTAGTAATGATGATTATTTTAAGTCCTATGCTTACTATTGTAATGATTCTTACTATGTTTTTAATAGGAATGATAATTGGATTTGTTGGTAAACGTTCTGCAAAAGCATTCCGTGAAAATCAGAAATGTGTTGGTGAATTAAATGGTTTTATAGAAGAGATGGTTGAAGGCCAGAAAGTAATAAAAGTATTTAATTATGAAAATAAGGCTGAAACTAGATTTGATACTTTGAACAATAATTTGAGAAAAGCCGGTACTGATGCTATGACATATGGTGGTATTATGGGACCAATTACAAATAATATGTCTCATATTCAGTACGCAATTGTAGCTATTATTGCGTCCTCTTTTATGATTCTTGGGCAAAGTCATGCAGGTTTATTAGACTGGTTTACAGGTATGCTGGATCTTGGTACTATTGCTGCTTTTTTACAGTATACTAGAAGTTTTACTCAACCTATTAGCACGATGAGTATGCAGGCAAACAGTGTATTAAATGCTCTTGCCGGTGCAGAAAGAATTTTTGCTGTTATTGATGAAAAGGAAGAAGTTGATGATGGTAAATATGTTCTTGTAAATGCTTATGAAGTAAAAGAAGAAGGTAAAGATCGTCTTGTTCAGTCTTTTGCTGCTACTGGAGAATGGGCTTGGAAAGATCCTGCTGATAATTCTTTGACTAAACTTAGTGGTGAAGTAATTTTTGATCATGTGACATTTGGTTATACTGCAGAAAAAACTGTTTTACACGATGTTTGTATTCATGCAAAACCTGGCATGAAAATCGCTCTTGTAGGTTCTACTGGTTCTGGAAAAACAACAACAATAAATCTTTTATCTCGCTTTTATGATGTAGAACCTGAAAATGGAAAAATAACATACGATGGTTTTCCTTTAAATGATATTTCTAAGGGGGCATTAAGAAAGTCTCTTGGAATGGTTCAGCAGAATACACATCTTTTTACTGGTACTATTAGAGAGAATATCCGTTATGGAAATCTGGAAGCCAGCGATGCTCAGGTTTATGCGGCTGCAAAGCTTGCCAATGCCGATAGCTTTATTCGTCATTTAGAAAATGGATATGATACTGTAATTACAGGTGACGGTGGAAGTTTAAGTCAGGGACAGCGCCAGCTCTTAGCCATTGCCCGTGCGGCAGTTGCAGATCCTCCTGTATTGGTTCTGGATGAAGCAACTTCTTCTATTGATACCCGTACAGAAAAATTAATTGAAGAGGGTATGGATTCTTTAATGAAAGGCAGAACTACTTTTGTTATTGCCCATCGTCTTTCTACTGTACGTAATGCTGATGAAATTATTGTACTTGAGCATGGTAATATTATTGAAAGAGGAACTCATGATCAGCTGATTGCTGCAAAAGGAAGATATTATCATCTTTACACTGGTAATCAGATTACTTTAGATGAATAGAATTTTTGGGTCATAGAATTTTTGGGTCGTTGTAACTAGTTTTAAAATGCATTATAATTCTTGCTAGCATTTTTTAAAGGAAGGAATGAAAATGAAAGCAATTGAATTGGAAAAAGCATACGATCCTAAATCTTTTGAAGATCGTATCTACAACGACTGGGATTCTAAAGGTTATTTTAAACCTGCATCTGATGAATCATCACCTGTGCATTGTCAGTGTGAAAAATGTCAGGGCAATTATACAGTCGTCATTCCTCCTCCAAACGTAACTGGTGTTCTTCACATGGGACATGGTTTGAACAACACTCTTCAGGATATTGTTGTTCGCTACCACCGTATGAAGGGCGACAATACTCTTTGGGTAACTGGTACTGATCATGCTGGTATTGCTACTCAGAATGTTGTTGAACGTAAGCTCAAAGCAGAAGGTAAATCTCGTAATGACCTTGGCCGTGAAAAGTTCATTGAACGCACATGGCAGGTAAAAGAAGAACATCATAATATCATTGTAAAGCAGCAGAAAAAACTTGGTAACTCAACTGATTGGGAACGTGAACGCTTTACTTATGATGAAGGTTTAAGTGGTGCGGTTCGTGAAGTATTCGTAACTCTTTATGAACGTGGTCTTATGTATAAAGGTCAGCGCCTTGTAAACTGGTGTCCTCGTTGTGGAACTGCTCTTGCAGATGATGAAGTTGACCACGAAGATACTGCTGGTGCAATGTACCATCTTTACTATGAATATGCTGATGGCTCTGGAAAAATTGAAGTTGCAACAACTCGTCCAGAAACCTTCTTTGGTGATACTGCTGTTGCTGTTAATCCTAATGATGAACGCTATAAGTCTATTGTTGGTAAAAAATTAAAGCTTCCATTAACTGGCAAAGAAATTCCTATTATTGCTGATGATTATGTTGATATGGAATTTGGAACTGGTATGGTAAAAATCACTCCGGCTCATGACCCTAACGACTGGGAAGTTGGAAAACGTCATAATCTGGAAGTAATTAATCTTTTAAATCCAGACGGAACTTTGAATGACAATGTTCCAGAAAAATATCGTGGAATGACATGTGCTAAAGCCCGTGCTCTTGTTATTGAAGATTTAACAGAAGCTGGCCTTTTTAAGTGCGAAGAAAAAATGAATCACTCAGTTGGTAAATGTTACCGCTGTAAAACTGTTGTAGAACCTTATTTGTCTGCACAGTGGTTCGTAAAAATGAAGCCAATGGCAGATAAAGCTTTGGCTGCATGGAAAGCTGGAGAAATCAAATTCTTCCCACAGAAATGGGAAAACACATACGAGCACTGGCTTACAGGTATCCGTGATTGGTGTGTAAGCCGTCAGATTTGGTGGGGTCATAGAATTCCTGCATGGTATTGTGAATGTGGTGAAACAATTGTAAGTCGTACAGATCCTACCTGTTGTCCAAAATGTGGTTCAAAGAATATTACTCAGGATCCTGATGTATTGGATACATGGTTCAGCTCATGGTTGTGGCCTTTCTCAACTTTAGGTTGGCCAGAAAAAACTGCTGATTTGGAAAAATTCTATCCAACTACAGCTTTGGTAACTGCATACGATATCATCTTCTTCTGGGTTGCCCGTATGATTATGGCGGGGCTTGAATTTACTGGAAAAGTTCCATTCCACGATATTTATATTCATGGTCTTGTTCGCGATAAACAGGGACGCAAAATGTCTAAGTCTCTTGGAAACGGTATTGACCCTCTTGAAATTATTGATATGTACGGTTCAGATGCATTAAAGTTCACTCTTGCATTTATGTGTGCTCAGGGACAGGATATTTTAGTAGATAAAGATTCTTTCAAGCTTGGTTCAAGATTCTGTAACAAAGTATGGAATGCAAGTCGATATTTGCTTGGTAATCTTGAAGGTCGTAACCTTGTTAGTGTAAAAGATTCTGATCTTACAGAACTTGATCGATGGATTTATGCCCGCTTGAACTTTGCTGCAAAAACAGCTCGTGAAGCTCTTGAATCATACCGTTATAACGATGCGGCTTCTGCTATGATGGAATTCTTCTGGAATGAATTCTGTGATTGGTATGTTGAAGCAACAAAAATCAACTTTAAGAATGGTGATGATGCAGAAAAAGATCGTCAGGCAACAGTTTTAATGGATATTCTTGAAGAATCATTAAGACTTCTTCATCCTTATATTCCATTTGTTACAGAAGAAATTTACAGCAAGCTTCCATTGGCGGATCTTGTTGCAACTCGCTCTAGTGATAATAAGATTGTTACATCAAGCACATATAATGGAATGTTAATTAATGCTCCTTATCCAGAAGTTGCTGCAAGTCGTGAAAATGCAGAAGTAGAAGCTCGTTTTGAGGTTCTTAAAGATTTGATTGGAAAGGTTCGTGCTGCAAAAGTTGACTGTGGTATTGATCCTGCAATCAAAATCAACATTGCTATTAAAATTGAAAAAGGAAGTTCGGCAGAAGTTGCTACTGAAAAAATTGAAATGATTCAGCTTCTTGGTGGTGTAGCTAAGGTTGACTTTACAGATGTAAAACCAGCTTCTTCTATTGGTACTGTAGGAAAAGGTTTTGAAGCATTTGTTCTTGTTGATGAAAATATCAATAAGGAACAGCTTTTGACTCGTTTCAAAAAAGCTATGGAAAAAGAACAGGGATATGCTAGAATGAGTGAAAACAAACTTAATGGTAATTTTGCTCAGCATGCTCCTGCAGAACTTGTTCAGGCAGAACGAGACAGACTTGCTGAAAGTCAGAAGAAAATTGCTACTTACGAAAGCTATATTAAAGAATTACAGTAGGATTTTTTTTCTGGGAGAGAATGATGAAAAAGCCTTTGATTTTTGGATTATTAATTATAATCACAATTTTATTTTCAGGTTGTTATGAAGGGAAAAATACTCCTTTTTATGATAGCGAATGGATTATGCAGAATGTAGATGGTAATAATCAGGCTTATTATCATCATCTTATTTTGAATCCTGATAAAACAGTAATGTTACGTAGTTCCTATTTTGATTCTACTAATATCATTGTTTGGACTGGAACTTATAAAATCAAATCAAAGAAAATCATTTTCAATTTTACAGAATGCAGCCGTTATGAAAATGGACAAAATGTTGGTCAATATAGTGATAAGAGATTAATCAATTATTACAAGGGGGAATATTTTTATTCTTTAGGATTAATTGGTGATACTGAAGAGACAAAAAAATATCATTTGCAATTAATAAGACCAGAAAGTGTATTTTATGGAGAAACAAAGGATATTTACGGAAATTATTTTGAGGATTTTGTAAAGGTTGATAAACTTATTAAACCTGAGGAATAAATACTTTTTTAGAAAAGGACATTCTTATATAAACAAATATAATCAACTGTGATATAATCTTTTGTAATAATTATGAACAAACGAAAATACGAAATGAAAACAGAACGCTCGTCTAAAATGGCTACTGAACAAATGCAGCAGTTAAGTGATATGCGTCTTGCTCCTTTCATGCAGCTTGCAACAGGATTAATTGGAAAAGCTCGTCATGCTGGTGGAAATATGTTCCGTCATCAGATGGATACGCTGGCGATTTTAATTGATTATGGATATATTGATCCTGTTTTACTTAAAGCTTCAATCGTCCATGATACAGTTGAGGATATTCCTGGTTTTGATCGAAATTTAATCATTAATGCGGATGAAGATGGACAGGATGTTTTAGATTTAGTCCTGGAAGTAACACGTCGTGAAGATGAAGATAAAAAACAGTTTTTACATAGAATCTTAGACACAGGTAGTCAGAAAGCAAAAGTCTTAAAATGTGCAGATCGTATTTCAAATATGATTTCTCTTGGATATGTTACAGATCCAAAATTTATTGAACGTTATTGTGATGAAACTGAGTTTTTTCTTTTGCCTATGGCTTTGGAAATTGATTTTAATATGTATCAGGAATTGATTAATCTTATTATGACGCGACGCAGATATCTTGAAGAGGGAGGATATTTCGATAATAGAAGTAAACCTACAACAAGTGCTGAAAGTAATAAATAAGATACGAGTTTTTTTCTATAGACTAATTCAATCAAATTCAGTATTTTAATAGTATAAAATTTAATCTAATTTTTTAGGAGATATAACATGGCAGTTAGAGTTGCTATTAATGGTTTCGGCCGTATTGGTCGTTTGGCTTTCCGTCAGATGTTTGAAGCTGATGGATATGAAGTAGTTGCTATCAACGATTTGACAAGCCCAAAAATGCTTGCACACCTTTTAAAGTATGATACAGCACAGGGTGGTTTCTGTGGAAAAATCGGTGAAGGAAAACACACAGTTTCTGCTACTGAAGATTCTATCATCGTAGATGGAAAAGAAATCAAAATCTCTGCTGAAAAAGATGCAGCTAACTGTCCATGGGCAGCTAACAAAGTAGACGTAGTTCTTGAATGTACAGGTTTCTACTGTGCAAAAGACAAGGCTGCTGCTCACATCACAGCAGGTGCTAAGAAAGTTGTAATTTCAGCTCCAGCTGGAAACGACCTTCCAACAATCGTTTACAATGTAAACCACAAAACTTTGACAAAGAACGACAACATTATTTCTGCTGCTTCTTGTACAACAAACTGTTTGGCACCAATGGCTAAAGCATTGAATGACTATGCTCCAATCCAGTCTGGTATCATGTCTACAATCCATGCTTACACAGGTGACCAGATGATTCTCGACGGTCCACAGCGCAAAGGTGACCTCCGCCGTTCACGTGCAGGTGCTCAGAACATCGTTCCAAACTCAACAGGTGCTGCTAAGGCTATCGGTCTTGTAATTCCTGAATTAAACGGAAAATTGATTGGTTCTGCTCAGCGTGTTCCAACACCAACAGGATCTACAACTATCCTTACTGCTGTTGTAAAAGGTAAAGATGTAACAAAAGAAGGAATCAACGCTGCAATGAAAGCTGCTGCTACAGAATCTTTCGGTTACAACGAAGACGAAATCGTATCTTCAGACGTTATCGGTATGAAGTTCGGTTCATTGTTCGATGCAACACAGACAATGGTATCTAAGATTGATGACGATACATACCAGGTACAGGTTGTTTCTTGGTACGACAACGAAAACTCTTACACATCTCAGATGGTAAGAACAATTAAATACTTCTCAGAAAATTGCTAAGTATAAGATTCTAATTTAGGGTTTAAAAAAGGTCAGACTTTGTCTGGCCTTTTTTCATTTAACTAAGATGCTGAGAAGTATTTAATTGTTCTTTCGATAGGCGCGTAAAAATCCTGTGCACTGCTCGGATTTTCTGCTAAGGTCCTTCACAATCAAATACTTCTCAGAAAATTGCTAAGTATAAATACTTGATTTAAGTAGAAAAAAGCTCTCGCCCTGCGAGAGCTTTTTTTTATGTATTGTATTTTATGGATGATTTTAATATTATGTGATATATTCAATTATTTATGAACTATTATAGGAGAAAATGGTAATGAAAAGTTTGAAGAAAGTATTTTTTTCTTTAGCATTATGTTTGTTAGCAACAAGTGTTTTTGCTCAGGAATCAGATGAAAATACTAACATTATGGGTGGCCTTGATGGTGTATTTGATAGAGCTGATTATGAAGAACAGGCTAGTAATCCAGAGGTTGCATATGCTGTTGTAGACCAGTTGGTTCAGTCAATTGGTGCCGGTGAAATTACAGATTTATATTTATTAGACGAAGAAACTTCTGATGATGAAGATTTTGCTATTACAGAGGAACTTAAAGAGTATGTTTCTGCTAATTATAAAGTAAAAAATAATCAGGGATATTCTTTTGTAGTTATTAGAAGTCAAAGTGAAGAAGGAATTGACGGATGGATTGCTTTCTACCATTACAGTAAGAAAGCAAAACCTGCCGATTTGTATTATATTTATTATTTCTGCATTGAATTCTAACTTATTATTCAGTTAGATTTTTTAACATATCGACTGTCTGGTAACCTACTGCAGTTCTAGACAGTTCACCATTTTTAAAAACAGCCAGAAAAGGAATGCTCATAACGGTATATTGCTCAGCTAATTCTGGTTGTTCATCTACGTTTACTTTACAGACTTTAATGGAAGGATTTTCTTCTGCAAACTCTTTTAAAACCGGAGCCTGCATTTTACAAGGTCCACACCAATCAGCCCAAAAATCTACTAAAACTGTTTGTTTTTGATTAATAACTTCGTTTTGAAAGTTTTCTTTTGTTAATATTGTTTCCATGGTTATTTCCTCCTGGATTATTTATACATTAAGTATAAGTATAAATAATCCAAAAGGCAAACTATTAATGATTGCAAACAAAATCACAGAAGGCACAAATATCTTCTGTTTTTCCTGGGAATTCTATACCTTGTTTTTTTAATTCTTTTATTTTTTTTGAAAGACCGTCTTTAAAACATGTTTTAATCATTTCATTTTTTGATGATTGATGCATTACAGTATCAAAATCCTGTTTGATGTTTCCAATAAAGAGTTTTTCATTTTCGTTAGCGAATCCACAACAAGGGGCAATATTTCCATCTGGATGTATATAAAGAACCTGGCCAGGTCCTTCGCAATAATCATCTTTAAACCATTTATCGCTTTTCCATGCCCGTGTATCTTTTGATGCAAAGGATTGAGGTTGTCTTTCAATAGGAATGAATATGGTATTATTTTTTATGATTATTGTTCCAATGCCAGTTGTTTTGTCCAAATCTTTTTCAATTGTACAATCAAACTCTCTTGCAAGAATATCAAGATTTGTGATGTCTAATGAGAATTTTGATACAACGGATTGCATTTGTAATGTTGTACCATCAAAAATTTCAAAAACTGCAGAACAAAAGTCTTTTAATTGTGTTATTTTTTGACCATGAAAAGAATCAAAACTAAGTCCAATTTTTCCATCATATCCTGCATCGCGAAGGGCTTGAAGAGTGGAATAAAGTTCTTCTTTAGTTTTCCACCAAATGCCGTTTGTCATGATTCTATCAAACATGAAGGCATTATCAACAGCATATTTTATTACATCCAGGAGAAAATCTAACTGAAGAAATGGTTCTCCACCTGAAAAACCAATTTGACGGATTGTACTGCCTTTACAAGATTCTAAAAAATGAATTGCATCTTGAGAAGATAATTTTATGGGTTTCCGTGTTATAAAACAATGAGGACAATGTAAATTGCATTCATTGGATGCTGCAAAAATTACTTCTTCTGGAAAAAAATTTGTTTTACTCATCTTATTTAACCTGTATTACAGAAACACTTCTTCCATCTTTGAGAAATGTTCGCTCTGGATTTGTTGTATCTAAAACTGGAGTTAATCCAATATAATAATTGTAAAAATATTTACCATCGGCTAATGGTAGTTCAAGCTCGTAAAAACCAGGAGCTGTTTCTTTTAGCTGATAAATCCATGGATCCCAGTTACAAAAGGTTCCCGCAATTCTAACAGTTTGTCCACTTTCGCCTTTATAAATAAAATGTACTGTAGCTCTGTCAGTAACTTCTGTATTTCTAATAATTCCCTGAGCATCTGAAACTTTTGAGAAATATAAATTAACTGAATCATCATATTCTTTTTCAGGATTTGTTGGATCTGTTGTCCAAAGTCCATCAATTACAATTCTATATTTGATTTCTGAAATTTTATGTGTTCGTTCATAACAATAAAAAAGATGCTGTGGTGTTTTATTTCCATCTTCATCTGTTGAACATTGCAATTTGTAGGGATGAATTATTTGATAATCTTCGAAATCAAAAGCAATACCCACATAACGGTTTTTTGGATCTGCAGTGAATATAATATAATCATCTGTAATTACAGGTGCGGTAGGACCTTTGATTTCTCTTAAAATTGTATCTAATTCATAAGGTCTGTATTTTATAGGCTCTGCAGAAAAAAGAGAAAACCCTGATGAAAGTAAGAATAATGTGCAAATTGTTTTTATAAAATGATTCTTTTTCATACTAAAATTTTCGGTTAAATTTCTTATAAGTTTATAAATTTATAATAGTAAATAATGGTTTTTTAATGTAAAGTCCATGCTGATTTTTTCCGTAGATATATATGGACAATCAAAAGGAATGTAGGGTAAAATTAAAGTAGTATGCCAGGCTTAAATCAGCTTAAACAATTCAATAACGATATTCTGTCTCTTGGTGATGAAATTACACTCCGCGCTAGTCGTGGAGAAAAGCCTGTCAGAGTTCCTCTTCCTAAAGGGGTTCCTGAAAAAGATGACTCAGAAGACTTTGTTCTGGGAATGCCAGAAATTGCTGCAATTGAAGAAACTTCGCCTGTAGATGAAGATTTTTCTGATATTACAGGTATTAGTTCTTCCAACAAGAAGGATTCTGGGGAAAAAGAAGCCGATGCTCCATCTTTTGAAGCTCCAGATTTGTCTGCATTATTAAATCCAATTGCAACTGAAGACAATTCTGTGGATATGGGCATACCAGATTTATCCCAATTCATGGATGAACCGGAAGAAGAAGAATTTGTTCAGGAAGAAATTGAACCAGAAGAAATCTCTGTTGCTGATATGGGACTAGATGCTCTTTTGTCTGGCTCTGGCTTTGATGGTTCTGAAGGTACTGGTGTCGAAGAAAAACAGGAAGAAACTGAACCAGAAAATTATTTTTATGATGATATAAATACAACTCCCCCAAAGGATGAGGTATCTGATATAGAAGAAATTCAAGAGCTTGATAATGTTTCTGATGGGCTGGAAGAGCCTCTTGATGAACCAATGGAAGATATTGGTCCTGCAACTACTTCTGGAGATGCTCTTTCTCTTGATGAAATTATGGGAACCGGAACTCCAGATTTGGAAAACAAGGTTCCTGAAATTGAAGATACCCCTTCTGTTGAAGATTTTGACCTTCCAGAATCAGCTGACAGTTTTGAAATGGATGCTCCATCAGAAGCTTTTGATTTTGACTCACCTGAAAATTTAGATGAACCTGCTGACTTAGATGAACCTGCTGACTTAAATGAACCTGCTGATTTTGATGTGCCAGAAGCTTTTGAAGAAACAGATTCTCCAGAAGCCCCTGATGCAGATTTTGATTCTCCTGAAGCCCCTGCTGATTTACCAGCAGAAGAAAATTTTGAAGCAGCAGAGGTATCTGATTTACTAGAAGATTCTTCTGGATTAGATGATGCTCTTCCTGGTTTGGATGATTTTGCATCTGATGTAAATGCAGAAATGCCAGACTTTAAAGAAGAAATAGAAGCTGCTGGCGATATGGATTTTTCTGGGGATGAAGCAGACTTTGGTCTTGAAGATGCAGATTCAAATGAGCCTGTAGAAATTTTTGATACAACAGGAATGGACGAAGATATTGACTTTGGAATTCCTGATACAGATGCACAGCTTAATGGAGACGGTGATTTCCAGATGGGTAATGCAGATGACTTTGCAATGGAAGGCTCTGATTTTGAAATTCCTGGTTTCTCCGATGTTTCAACTATTAACGAAAAAACTGCAAAAGCTGCTTCTCAATCTGCGGCAGAAAAAGCAAAACATCTTGATGTTCCAGATTTTTCTGGAGCAAAAGAAGGGGATTCCATTCCTGAAAATGCACTTTCTGATGAACAATATAAAACTTTCTTAAAAAATCTTGGTGAATATCCTTTAAATGTTCGTTTGGCATTTGAAAATCTTATTGTTCAAGATGAATTTACTGATGATGCTGAATTTGAAATTATTCAAAAGATTTTAAATAAGGCACCATCACGTCAGGTTGCTGCTTCATTGGAAAAAATGCTGGATATTTCTATTCCAGTACCTAGAGATTTTGAACATCGTACTGCAGAAGAATATGAGGCTTATAAAAAATCTATTTCTTATCAGCTTAGAAACAGAATTCTTCCTGGTATTTTATGTGCAATGATTCTTCTTGTTGCAGGATGGGGATTGTTCAATTTTGGTAAATATTGTGTTGTTTGGCCTTTAAAAGCAAATAGTCTTTACAAACAGGGATATGCCTTGCTTGAAGCAGATGAATATCCTCAATCTGAAGATTATTTTGAAAGGGCTGCCAAGTATAAGATGAAAAGAAAATGGTTCTTTACTTATGCCCGGGGCTACAGAGATAAGAAACAATATCAGCGTGCAGAACGCATGTATAAATATATTTTAAGATATTTTAATCATGACAAAGAGGGTGGGCTGGAATATGCAGATATGGAATTAAACTATCTTGCTAATTACGAAAAAGCCGAGGAAGTTCTTCGTCGTGAGGTTCTGGATTATCATATTAATGATAAAGATGGAATTTTAATGTTAGGGGATGTTTTCCTAGAGTGGGGAACAGAAAAAGATCCATCTAAATTTGCAGATGCTAAAGAGCAATATAACACTTATTACCAGTATTTTGGTTCTTCAAATACAATCAACTCTCGCTTTATGAAATATTTCATTAGAACGGATAATTTGGAAAATGTTCTTGGTTATAAAGAAATGTTTGAACCAAAAGAGAAGAGTTTAAGTTCTGATGATTGGACTGAATTAAGTGGTTATCTTTTGGAAAAATTGTATGGGGATCTTTCGCCATCAGAAGAGTATTTACGTGAAAGGATTGAAGGTGTTAGAAAATTATTACAACGTGCAGTAATAACAAATCCTGAAAATCCTATTGCACTTTATAATTTGGGAAAATATTACGTTTACACAAATGAAACTGTTAGGGTTGAATCAACATTAAATGCGGCTATTGAAAAATTTAATAATGCAACTCATATAAAACCAAAAGATCTTTATAAGTTTATTGATTCTTATAGATTACTTGGTGAAAACTATATTAAGACCTTGGATTATTTAAGAGCCCAAGAGCAGTTTACAAATGGAATCACTCTTTATACTAAAGAAAAAGAAAATGCTGGCTTTAAAGGTAATGAACAGATTGGTCATCTTTATGCTGATTTAGGTGATATTAATTATTTTGTTGCCGCAGATTATGATAATGCTGAAAAAAATTATAACGCAGCAATTGAATTGAATTACGATAATTCAAAAATCCGCTATAGAATGGGTTATATTGATTATAAAGATAAAGATTATCTTTCTGCATTGGCTTCATTTATAAAAGCGGGTGAAGGTATAAAGCAGGAAGAGAATCTTCTTTTGGCAATGGGTAATACTCTTACATTAAGAAATGATGATATGGCTGCAGAAGGCTATTATTCACAATTGCTTGAAAAACTTAATGCTTCTATTGCGAAAGATGCTGGTTCATTATTGCCACAGAGTAATTCAAAAGACAATGAATTAATAACTAAGTATTTGTATGCAACTAACAATGCAGGTGTAAATCTTTATAAAGTTGCAAAAAGAACTGGAGACAGTAATTTAAATGCACAAGCTATTGTACAATTGCAGGAATCTTTAAGGGCGTGGGATGCCCTTACTCGAAATCAGGTTTCAATGGTAAGGCTTGGCGGAAGTAATCTTGCAGAAGAAAATATTAAGTATATTACTCATTCTATTACAGAATTTGAACCTTCGATTTATTTGGATATTCCAAAAACTCTTTATGTAGACGAAGAATTTTAATATAATCTAAGAGTAGTACCTATTCATTAATTATGAGCGTTGTTTTAAAAGAAATTATTAGAAAATCAATTCATTTATGTAGTGGTTTTATCCCTCTTCTTCTTTTTTATTTTTATTGGCCAACAATTGTATTATTAGTTTTTGCTGTAATATTTTATTCTATTTGTGAACTATTAAGAATGAAAGGATTTGTAATTCCGTTAGTGTCTAAAATTACAGAGGCTGCAGCAAGAAAACGTGATGAAGATAAATTTGTTTTGGGTCCAGTTACATTGGTATGTGGTATTTTAGTTGCTGCATTAGTTTTGCCATATGATGCTGCCAGAGTTGGCATATTTGCCCTTGCTTTTGGAGACGGTTGCGCCAGTTTGGTTGGTAAGACAATTGGAAAGATAAAAATTCCTCACATGGGGGGGAAAACATTAGAAGGCTGTCTTGCTTGTTGTATTGCTGTATTTATTGCAACATTTTTTGTAACAAATAATGCACTGCTTAGTCTTTTTATTGGCTTATTTACAATGGTAATAGAAGTTTTACCACTATTTGATTTTGATAATCTTATTATTCCTGTGTCTGTAGGTTCATTATTTCTGGTATTAACAAAGTTATGTCCGTTGTTTTATTAATCAGTCCAAAGGTATTGATTATGTAATTCTTTTATAAAGAAAACACTTCCCATTGTAAGGAATAGGGTTGCCACAATTACCATAGCAATGTTTACTGAATGTCTTACAGCATGATATCCAATCATTAAGAAAAGTAACCCAAAGGTTGTTTTCTGATCGTAAGTGCGTTGTTTGTTATAAAGAAAATTAATCAGCAGGGTTAAGCCGTAACAAATTATAGTGTAAGTGACTATTATTTTTTTAAAACTATAAGCAACAGTAAAATTAAAAAGATTTTTTGTTGTATTTAATGGAATAAATACGGCTGTAAAAATTGCGATGAAAATAACGATTGCAACCAATTTTTCTGTATCTTGTTTTTGTTCGTTGAATGAATGAATGCACATTATAAGTAAAGAAGCTGGTGTTAAAAGCGTAGAAACAAGGCTGGCATTTCCGCAGAATAAGAAAAGTGGAGAATAGGTATTTTGCAGGTTAAATGCTGGAATCCACAATCGAAAAGAATCTAGTAGTCCTGCAAAAATAAATAATGCAAAAAAGAGAACTTCGGAAGACTGAGTATTTACAAAGCTTCTGTATGTAACATATGTACCAACAATGGCAAACATAAGCTGGAGAAAAATTCCAATCACAATATAAAGTTGTTGAATTTTAAAAATGAAGAAACCTGTTCTTTCAGTGTTATAAAGCATGGAAAAAGGCAGCACTTGTGTCTTAATTGAATGAGCAAGGATAAGGGAGTTCAAGATAAGGAAGCCAATGGACAACCAGAGGAGGGCAAGAATCATTCGATTTCTGTTTTTTAAAGTCATATTTAAATAGTAATATGTTCAGAAATAATAGTAAAGAGTAAAAAAAACATTCCGAAAATAAAATAAGTGTATTGTTTTATTTCGTTTTGGGAGGATTAAAACATGAAAAAACTTCTTTCTGGCATTTTGCTTATGACAATCACTTTGGCAGCTTTGTGTGCTGGTGATGTTGCAACCTTTGTTGATAAAGGTTTTTCTGAAGATGGAAAGTATTACATTTTTGGTCAATATGGTCGTACTGATAAAAAATATCAGGGATGGGCAGAAATCTATCAGGTTGATATTTCAAAAAATGATTATGTAGATGGTGGTGTTTTCAGAACAAAACCAAGTGCTGTAACATCAGATAAAAATGGCATTCAGGTTTATGAAGCACTGGAAGCTAAAAGTTATTACTATTTCAAAAATATTAAAACAAAGAAAGCTGATGCAGATCACGTTCTTTATGTTTGTGATGATGTAAATAAAACTGGTTCTGATAAAATTGTTTTTAAGGATTTTAGAGCCGAGGATGTTGAGAATGCAGATTCATATTCTATTCAGCTTGTTTCGACTGTAATTAACAGTGGTAAAAATGTAAAATCATCATTTTATATTCTTGTTGAAAAAAAAGATAAAGATGGAAAAGTAATTGCCACTAAAAAAGTAGGATCCCCTGATATTGTTAGAAAGGGAATTTGTGATTATAAGATTGAAAGAATCATGTGTGATGAAAGTGAACAGAAGTTTATTTTTATTGTAGAAAAGATTCTTGAAGATGAAACAGGTATTTCAATCAGATATATGGTTGAGGCTGCAGAAATTGATTAAAAATTTATAAAAAAAATAAAAAAATCTTCCGTTTTTTAAATAAAAAAGCATTATTAAAGATAGAGAAAAATCCTGTGCATTTAGCATGGGATTTTTTTTTCCTAAATATATTGTGTTTGTACTGGAGGTTAATATGAGCACTAAGATTCGTAATGTTTTTTTATTTTGTTTTGAGACTTTAATGATTATTGGAATTACCTTATTGTGTGTTTTGCCATTTTCTTGCAAAGTAACTGAAAGTGGAATAAAGATTCTTGATGGTGATTATGTATGTCCTAAATTGATATATTACAATGTTATGGATTCAAAAAATGTGAGAATAGGTTTTTCTGAACCTGTTGCATTAAAATCTCATGTTGTTTCTACTGATTCTGAAAAAAGGATTTCTACAAGTATACTGTCGGATGAGTTTAAAAAAGATGTGACAATTATTTTTGATAAAGAAATGATTGTGGGTGAAGAATATCAGTTTGTTGGGGTAGTAAAAGATGAATTTGGAAATTCGCTAACATTAGAATTGCCTTTTACAGGTTATAATCCACGAGTTCCTAAATTAATAATGACTGAAATTCAAACTGTTACAGTTACAAGTAGAACAAAAACAGAAACAGAAAACGATATGTATAAAACTGAGTTTATAGAATTTGTAGCCTTATCTGATGGAAACTTATCTGGAATTGATTTGTTCAGTGTTTATGATGGTGAGGATAGAATTTTCAATTTCCCGGCGGTTGAAGTAAAAAAAGGTGAAGTATTTTTAGTTCATTTTAGAAATAAAGGTAATGGTTGTTATAATGAAGATTCTGATAATCTTAGTTTAGCTACGGCTCCTTATTCAAAAAATGGAGTTCGAGATTTTTGGATTGATAATCCTGATACAGCCCTCGGAAATAAAACTGATGTGATACTTTTAAGAAATACAGCAAATGGGAAAATACTAGATGCATTAGTGTATAGTGAAAGTAAGTATGAAGATTGGGCTTCCAAGTTTGAGGATTATATATATACGTTAAGTAAATCTAATATATATGATTCTTTGAGATGCTGTGATGTGATTAATGGCGATGAAATGGGTAAAACGAAAACACTTCAAAGAACTAATGCTAAGGAAATTTTAAGAGAATTTATTGAAAATGAAGATTCAGAATATCCTGTACGAAATGAAGTATCTGCTTGGGTAGTAACTGATAATTCTGCAGGTTCTTTATGATGAAATTTTATTAGTCTTTAAAAAACAAAATAATTATGTTAAAGTTTCCCTATGGTAGAATTATTAGCTCCTGCGGGAAACATGGAATCATTAGATGCTGCAATTGGTGAAGGTGCAGATGCAGTATATTTAGGTTTAAAGAGTTTTAATGCACGTTTACGAACCACTAACTTTGCTTGGAATCAGTTTGGTGCAACCATAGACGCGCTTCATAAGCAGAATAAGAAAATTTATGTTACTGTTAATACAGTGTGTGAAGAACGTGAAACAGAAAGACTATATCGTTTCTTGTCATATTTAAATGAAATGAAACCTGATGGCTTAATTGTTCAAGATTATGCTGTAATGCGTCTTGCTCAGGAGTTTTTCCCAAATCTAGAATTACATGCTTCGACTCAAATGAATGTGGAAAGTGCTCATGGTGTTCGTCTGTTACAAAATGCAGGTGTAAAAAGGGTTGTTCTTGCTCGCGAATTAGGATTGGATGAGATTCGAAAAATTAAGAATGAAACCGGAGCAGATTTAGAAGTATTTGTACATGGTGCTTTGTGTGTTAGTGAATCGGGACTATGTTTATTTTCTAGTTTTCTTGGTGGAAAATCTGCAAATCGCGGAATGTGTGCCCAGGCTTGTAGACGTTATTATACAGCTGAAGTGCCAGGCGGAATTAAGCAAGGATATTATTTTTCTCCATGTGATTTGCAGCTTATAGAGCAAATTCCTGATTTGATTGAGGCGGGTGTCAATTCGTTTAAAATTGAAGGACGAATGAAAAGTGCAGAATATGTTGGCAGTGTTGTTGCGGCTTATAGATATGTAATAGATCATTATAAGGAAGATAAAAAGGGTGCAATTGCTGCAGGAAAACGTATGCTGGCATCCGATTTTGCACGTTCCAAAACATCCTATTGGTATGGATTTAATTCTTTAGAAGAGGGTATTGATAATGCTGCAACTAAAATATTAAATCCAGACCAGGCAGGTGGAACTGGTATTTATCTTGGCAAAATTGCATCATTAAAACCAGCCCCAAAAGAACTGGTGGAGGCAATCAATCAGAGTAGAGTTCCTACCGATGAACCTCCATTAAGATTGCAAATGGCAAATTTAAAAGGTGGCTCATATGATCCTGATCCAGGTGATTCTATTCGTATTCACAAAAAAGATGATACAGGTCGTGTTAGTCATAAAATACGTAGTGTTGAAGTAGAAGATGACGGTAAACGATGGATAGATATACCTGCAGGTTATTCAGTAGGTGATAGTGTTTATCTTTTACAAATTAAATCAAGTTCAAAAAGATATTCTCGTGTTGTAACTGCAGATTTAAGCAAATACAGGAAACAGCCAAAAGATGAACTACTCCCTATCTTGGATTTAACCCCTGTTGCTCAAAAAGAACTTCAGTATTTTCCAGATGGAGTTTATGTACAGGTTTCATCAATTGCAGATGTTTTCATTGTTCAAGGGCTTAATCCTGTTAGAGTAATATTGGAATATAATTCAGATACATCATACGACTTATTAAATCATAAGACTGTACTTCCATTTTCAAAAAAACAATTGTATATCTCTTTAGATCCTTTCTGTTCTGCTTTGCAGGAAGATAAATTAAAGGAAGAGCTTTCTAAGTTAATCGATGACGGATATACTAATTTTGTTGTAAATAATCTTGCTCATATTCAAATGTTAAAAAAGAAAAATGTGAATATGATTGCTGGTCCATATTTGTATACATTCAATCGATGGGCTGTATCATGGTTAGAAAATCAAAATATTGGTGCCTTTATTATGCCATATGAAAATTCTCGCAGAAATCTTGAATCAACATATGATGAAAAGGTGCGCTCAAGAGTATTAGTTCCTGTTTTTGCATATCCAGCATTATTTAGAATGAGATTTAAATTACCATCTGATTATGATTTTACATATTTTGAAGATAAAGAAGAAACTGTATTCAAAGTAAACTCAACACCTGATGGCTCTTTTGTAATGCCAGAGCAACCATTCAGTATTCTTGATAAAGTTAACTTTATTACTTCATCAGGTTTTAAAAAGATCCTTATTGATTTCTCAAAAACTAAAGTAACAAGAAGCCAGATTAAAGCAATTACAACATCAATGGCAAAATCTCAACCTTTACCAGATATTTCTCGTTTTAATTGGAAGGACGGCTTCTATAATCCACAACAGCTGGAAGAATATAAGGCAGCAGCAGAAAGAGCTGCAATTAAGAAGAGTAGTTCTCAAAGAACATATCGCCCTAATCGCAGCAAGAAAAAGTAAATAAGAGTTACAGAATTAGAAAACTGTTAATTCTTTTTCTTTTTTTGAAGATTCCTCAGAAGATGATTCTTTATCATCCTTCTGAGAATCGTCCTTCTTAAAAATTGGCTTATATTCCAGATGCTCAGCTACGACGAAAACCTTACTGACATTTTTACCATCAGAATCTTTCCATCTGTTTTGTTTTAAGCGACCAACCACACGAACCCCACGACCTTTTGTTGTATACTTTTCACAATACTCAGCAACTTTCCCGTAAGCTTCAATCTCAAAAAAAGACACTTCTTCTGTTCCGTTACCATCCTCGCCCTTCAAAAAGCGATTCACTGCTAATGGAAATTTACAAACTTTAAAACCCTTCGCAGGTTCAGAAAATTCTGCCTGACGAACAACGTTTCCTTCAAGAATAATTGAGTTTAAATGATTCATACGTAACTCCTATTTTTACATAATCTTTTTGTGTATGGCCAAAACACTTTAGAAGCAAAAAAACTTCCTGTTATAGTAATTGCTTTTTTATGTAAAAAAGGACCATTTTTGAGAAAAAAATTTAAAAAAATTGTGAATTTTTTCAAAAAAAACTGATTTTTATCAGAATATGTAAGTTTTTTTCGTAAAACCTTAGTTTGTATTACTTACAAGACGCAAAATATATAAAGCTACGTACTCTTTAAGAGCTTTTTCTTCACCAATTTTTTGCATATTTGGAGTTTTAACTAATGTTTCTGCAAGATTTTCTACCCGGTCTTTTGTAAAAGATTGTGCAGAAAGAGTTCTAACAACACGTCTTGTATAATCACGGATTAATGAATTCACATCCTCGGTGAGAGCAAAATTTGCTTCTTTAGTAATCATTTTATTCCATTGCTTTTGCAGGTAATTTAATTCACGATCAAGAGTAGAACCCTCTGGAATAAAATCGTTTGTAAGATTTTTAGCTTGTTCAGCAAGTGCTTCTTCTTTTGAAATATGCTTTTTTGGAGATTCAGTTTTTTCTTCAAAAGGATTTTCAACAGCTTCTGTTTGATTTTGCGATTTTTTATTTTTTTTCTTAGAACGGAATAGTGTGATTAACCATGAAATAATTGGAATTGAATAAATGAATGGTAAATCCATTTTTGCTTTTGACATAATTGCATCACTTGTTAAAAGTAAAAGTTCACTATAAGGTCTAAGTTGTCCATCAACAAAAGGTTGAAAACCTACGGTTGAAATATCATCACTTTTTTCCAATGATAACATTGTCATAAAATTTGCATTTAATAACGCATAAAGAACAGGAGAATTTTTTTCAACCTGTTGTTCCAGGCACTTTTCAAATTTTTTGTTATCTGTCATTTCTGGTAATTTTTCATAGTTAAATAATGCGTTATACCATTTTTGAACAAGATTAGCTTCAATAGAATCATGAGCTTCATTACAAAGACGAACAACTAATGGTAATGCATTCTTTTTATAAACGTAATAGCGAGTTCCAGAATTAACCTTGAATACAAGTAAATCTGGTAATTCATTCTGTTTTCCATCTGTTGTAAGATTTTGCAACGTATTTTTTAAATCATCCTCTGAAAACTGTCCGTAAAGTAATTTTCCATTCTGATCGTGAAATTTTAGAATCTGATTCATTGAATAGAAAAATGGAGCTTTTCCAAGTTGACTTTTTAATTCTTTTAGTGCTTCTTCTCGTTTTTTGTTTGTCTGGAATTTCTGTTTTAAATATGTACTATGAATTTCAGAAATCTGAATGGCTTGAAGAACACTTGTGTCTTCTGCTGAACGATCCTGAATTTTTTCAAAATCCTGACGCATATAATAACAGAGTTGGTTCCATAGATAATAATCATCACCTTCAGAAACATCCATTAAACCCGCTTGTGGTTTATCAATAAAGTGACCAAAGAAATTTTTTATTGTGATTTCTTTTGAAGGATTGGAAGATCTAAGTTTTTTTAAGAAATAATCGTGATATTCATCCTTCTTACAAACACGTATAATCTTTTTCTGAGCTGTTTCAAGCAATAATTCCATTGGTACACATGCTGGTAAAATAATTGAAGGCAGGTCTCTTGAAAAAACAATTATATGTAATAAAGGTGATTTAATATTTTGATTGGCAAGAGTCTGTGTTATATACAGTTCTGCCTGTTTTCTTTCAATAGCATTTATTGGGAACTTTTTTGGTAGTTCAGATTCTAAAGGATATGGTACAGCTTCGTTTCTCTGAATTTCTTTATATCGATTTGCATATTTAATTGAAAAGTTAGTTATGGAAACAATCATTTTTTTGTTTCTATTTGGAATTATAGCAGCCAGGTGTTTTTCTTCCAATCCTGCAAGCTCTGCTGTTACAGTATTTGTAGGATCGCCCAGATATTTTACAAGTTCTGCCTGTTCTTCCACATGATGTTCTGCGTATTTTTTAATATAAGCACAGAATTCATTTAGGTCGATGAAAGGTGACTTTTGTTTATCTGCGTAGAATCTAATGATTGAACTTAAATTTGAAGAAGTTGCCATATTCTACTATTATATAGCAAAAATTGTCCTTTTTCCACTTTTTTTTATAAAATCACATAAAATCTGTTAAATCAAAAAGGCAGGCACATATAATATGTACCTGCCATCATTAATAATCTTATAATGTTTATTCTGTTAATTCACAACTTCCAATGTCTATATCTGCATTAATGTATTTTTTATCAGAAACATCAGTTTTAATTTTTTTGCCGCTGTTTCCAAATGCATTTGTATCTCCAATAGAGCATTTTATGTCTAGTGAATATGATGAAGGATCTTTTACGCCATTAACTTGCAAATCGCCAACATCAACTTCAAATTCACCTTTATTAAAGTCTACATTTTTAAGATTTATTTCACCAACATTAACATCAACATTAATTTTATCTGCAAAAAAGTCTGACAGATTTACTTCCCCAACATTTACGTCAATATCCAAATCAGAAAAAATAGTATCTTCTGGAACAGTAATTGTAACAGATGCATTATTGGAACCTACGTTTGTTTTTGATTTTCCAGATTGCTTAATCGAAAGTGTTCCCTTTGTTATTTTTATTTCTGGTACAAGCCATGCTCTGTTAGCAGAATAACTGTATTTAAAAGAGTCTCCTTTAACAATCTTAAAATCGCCAACTTTAATATCAGCTTCAATTATATCAAAATTTTCCAAGATAATGTTACTTTCAGATTTATTTACAATGGGATCATTTTTATCTGAAGAAAAATTCATATGGAATTTTTCCTTAAGATTTTCGGCAAAACCTGAAATATGATACCAGCTTCCCCAGATAATACAAAATACTGTTATTGCACTGATAATAGCTATATAAATTGATTTTTTCATTATCATTCGTCTCCTTCTATTCCATAAATGCCTTTAATCATTGTCTGAACTACAGCTGCAATTGGCCAGATTATCCAGGTATGTTCCCAATTGAAAGTCAGAAAACTCCAGATAAGGTAAATACAAGTGATTGTTGACCAGTAAACATCCATAATAACTTTTACAACTTTATTATTGTATTTAACTTCACCATTGTTCTGTTTTGCTTTTTTTGAATAAGAACCACCAATTGTAGAAGCCGAATTGATGTTCAAAAGCATTTCATGCATATTGCTAACCTTGTTTGAGTAGATTAAGAATCCTACGCCCAAACCTATACAAATGAATAAAGATACACCAGAAATTGGGTCAGAAAAGTGAATTTTCATTTCATCCATAATGGCAGCAGGCACAAAGCAGAGCATACACAACAGAATTCCTGCAGCATGGAAAACACTGTATTTTGTTTTGAAGTTTTTCTTTTCGTTTGCAATGTAATCAATTGATTCCTGGCTGATAGAGCAAGGTTCATTTTTGATGTAATCCCAGTCTGCCATGCGGGACCCTGCAATAACATTTAATACAACTCCAGCTGCAATAAAAGCAAACATAAGAGCTAATCCTACAGCGTTGTTGTTAAAAAATTCATCTGTAATGATAACAGGAGTTACACAAGTAATAAAACAGAAAATAGCAATAGCCACTGTAATAATGCAGGCTTTTCTTTCTGCAACATAATTTTTTACTTCATCAAAAGAAATGCTTCTTCGGTTCATATTATCTTTGTTATTATGAATAATATTTTCCAATCCCAAGTCTTCTGCCAGTTCTTCAAGATTTCCAAATTCTGAAATAACAGTTCCAACTGCTTCGTTTTCTGAAACACCATTATTTCTTAATTCAGAAAATTTATCTTCCATCATCTGAAGAAGTTCTTTTTTTGCTTTTCTAACCTGATCTGTATCAGGAAGATTTCTAAACATTGTTTCTAAGTAATTTTTGATTGTTTCCATTGTATTTCTCCCTTAGTTTTCTTTTTTTATGAATTTTTCAACTACTTCTTTTGTTAAATCCCATTCTTTGCGTTTTTCCTGATAATATTCTCTACCTTTGTCGGTTATGCGGTAATAGGTTCTTTGCTTTCCATTGTCCGAAGCCTGGGAAAAAGAAGTAATAAAACCATTGTTTTCCAGGCGGGTAAAAGCTGAATAGAGGGTGGTTTCTTTTATTATATATTTTTCCTCTGTCAGATTTTTGATTTGCCTGGAAATTTCATAACCATAGGAAGGATTATCTAAAAGAAGATACAAAATCATTGTGTCGTTATATCCGCGAATTACATCACTACTAATAACCACTATTTAGCTTTCCTCCTTTTTACTATGTCTGTCGTTACTACGATAGATAATGCTATGTCAATCGTAGTATGTCTGATGGAGTAAATATAATACTAGAAAACATATCTGTCAAGTGATAAAATAATATTTATGATAATATCTAATCGTATGAAAAATCTGCATCCTTATGTACCAGGAGAGCAGCCAAAAGATCGTGTTTATATAAAACTCAATGCAAATGAGAATCCTTATGCACCAAGTCCTGCAGTTCAGAAAGCAGTGCTTAATTTTGTGCAGCAGCATCCAGAAAAAATGGGATTGTATCCAGATCCGGATTCAACACAGCTTCATAAAGCAATAGCAAAAATGTTGAATGAAACTGGTGGTGTACTTTGTCGTGCAAAAGTTCAGGGAAATAAAGTTACTCCTGCAGAAGAAGATAAAATTCCTTTTGAAGTAACAGAAAATATGATTTACACAGGAAATGGTAGTGATGAAGTTTTGTCTTTTGTTTTCTATGCATTTTTTGATTCTTCAAAGAAATTTGTAATGCCAGAATTTACATACAGTTTTTATCCTGTGTATGCAGGTTTTTATAATATTCCAATGGACAATGTTCCTCTTAAATCTGACTGGTCTTTAGATACAGATGAAATGCTTAAACGCGCCGAAAACAATAAAGGTGGAATTATTTTTGCAAATCCTAATGCTCCAACAGGATTAGGACTTACAAGAGACGAAGTGAGACAGATGCTTAAAAAAGCAAGTCCAGATGAAATTTTCATTGTTGATGAAGCTTATGTTGATTTTGGCGGAGAATCTAGTATACCTTTGTTAAAAGAATTTAATAATCTTGTGATTGTAAGAACTTTTAGTAAGAGCTTGTGCGGGGCTGGTCAGCGACTTGGATATATTGTTGCATCAGAAGAACTTGTAAATATTGTTACAACAGTAAAAAATAGTGTAAACCATTTCCCAATTGATGCTGTTTCTCAGGTAAGTGGCGTGGCTGCCTGTGAAGATATTGGCTATTATGTGGAATGTTCAAAAAAAGTTGCAGAAGAAAGAGATGATTTTTATAACTTTTTGAAGTCTCAAGGTTTTTATGTATTGGAGAGTAAAACAAACTTCCTTTTTGCAAAAAAAGAAGGAATGGCCGGAAATGACATTTACAAAAAAATCAAAGAAAAGGGTATTTTAATTCGTCATTTTAATACACCTGGAATTGAAGATTTTGTAAGAATCACAATTGGGACTCACCAACAGATGGAAGAGCTTAAAAAATCTTTCTTAGATTTATAGAAATATAAGGTGGAATAAATGAAATTTTTAGTATTAAGTGATTTACATGCCGCTAATGATATGATTGAAAAAATGGATTCTTTATTTAAACAAGCTGATGGAGTTTTGTTTGCTGGAGATTTTGCTGAATGTTTTAAGCCGGAAACAGGAAAAGAAGCCTTAGATAAGTTCTGTAAAAAGCACGATACAATTTTTGCAGTTTTAGGAAATTGTGATAACGAAGATTTTCTTGTTGATTTGGACGAACAGGATATTAATGTTGAAAAAACTTTAGTTTACGAAGGTGGTCTTGCAATCGCTGGTGCAGGTGGTGGCACAAAGTTTACTGGCAAAACAGAATTTGAACGTACAGAAGAAGATATCATTGCTGACTTCGAAATTGTTGAAAATGCGGTTGCAGAAACTGGAGATGCATCTTTATGGAAGAGCCTTATTATGATTTGTCATAATCCTCCAAAAGGTGAAGTTTGTGACAAAGTAAATGAAGAACTTCATGCCGGAAGCCAGATGTTTGCAGATTATGTGGCTAAAAATCAGCCTGTTGCTGTTATTTGTGGACATATTCACGAGGGACAGGGTGTGGAAAAAATTGGCGAAACTACAGTAATGAATCCTGGTTCTATGGCAGAAGGCTGTTACGGCTGGCTGGAAGTTGAAAAAGATGGAGAAGGCTGGAAGGTAACATCAGCAGAAACAAAAAAGTTGGCCTAAATCAGATTAAGAGGAGTTCACTATGAGTTTAAAAAAAATTTATACTTTTATGGCACTTGCAACTTTGACTGTTGCCACTTTCGCACAGGAAAGTTTTAATCCATTAAATTTTGTCTCATTTAAAAAGAATCTTACATATGTTCAGGGAGAAGATTCTCAGACATATACAGTTGAACGAACTCTTAATCCTTATGCAATAAACAAGTTTGAAACAACTTACAAGCTCTGGTATGAAATTAGAGTTCAGGCAGAAAAACGTGGATATGTATTTCAGAATCCAGGTCAGCCAGGAAGTCATGGGAAACGGGCAGTTGTTCCAAATGCAGAAAATGAAAATCAGCCTGTAACAATGATTAACTGGTATGATGCTATTGTCTGGTGTAATGCTTTAAGCGAAATAAAAGGAAAAACTCCATGTTATACTTACAATGGTAAAGTAATAAAAGATGCCCAGGATTCTGCTGCCTGCGATTTATGTGAATGTAATTGGAATGCAGATGGTTTTAGACTTCCTAGTGAGTCGGAATGGGAGTATGCGGCGCGAAAAACTAAAAAAGGGATGGCTAAAGGAGATAGAATAAGCGGTCAAAAAACTGGGGATTTTGAAGAAGGGCAGCGATATGCCTGGATTAGTGATAACTGTATAAATACAAAAATTGTTGGTACTGCCGGTCTTCCATTCAATCCGGAAGAGGTTAGCCGGCCCGCAACTGGAAATGCAAATGAAGCTGGCCTTTATGATATGAGTGGAAATGTTATGGAATATTGCTGGGACTGGAATGGTGATTACAGTAGTGAATATCCTTATGGAATAGAAATGGGATATGACAGAATATGTAGAGGTGGAAGCTGGTCTCCATATACAATGTTTGCCTATGCTGGAGATCGCTATGGTTATGATCCAAATGAAACCTATAACTATATGGGGTTTCGTCTGGCATATTCAATTGTTACAACTGATGGAAAAACTCCAGTAAAAAATACTGTTAGTGCCTATTAAAAAGGAATAGTATGACATATAATCATTTAAATCATATTCAGGAAGTTTTTGATACTTTTGTTTCTAAAAATGAAGTAGCAGGTTTAAATCTGTTAATTTATCAAAATGATAAAGAAATTGGATACTGGCAGGCGGGATATAAAAATATTGAAAAAAAACAGACTTTTGATAGAGATACAATCTGTCGTCTGTATTCAATGTCTAAACCAATAACAAGTGTTGCCGCATTAATGCTGGTAGAGCAGGGGAAACTGGATTTAGGTTCACCAGTTGGAAATTATTTGCCTGCATTTTGGAATATTGAGGTTTGTACTGAACCTGGAAAGAATGGAAAACCAGTAAAAGCTCAGCGGACAATTTTGATTCAAGATCTTCTTAATATGACTAGTGGATATACTTATGGGGCATATTGGGAAGGTGCAACTTTAGGCGAACATATGACTTCTGAATATATTCAAGTTCTTAATCAAGATTGTATAAAAGATTGCAAGATTTCTACACAGGAAGTGGCAAATCATTTTAGTGAAATTCCTCTTAGCTTTGAACCTGGGACAGATTACAATTATGGTTTTAGTGCAGATATTTTAGGTGCTGTCATAGAAGTTGTTTCTGGCCAAAAACTTAGTGAGTTTCTGAAAAAGAATATTTTTGAGCCTTTAGAAATGAATGATACAGCATTTTATGTACCACAAGAAAAGCAGTGTCGTTTATCTAATGTATATAAATGTGTGAATAATAAACTTGAGCTTTTTACTTCGCCAAATCTTGGTATTCAGCCATTTATGGATCATGTGCCTTCTTTTGAAAGTGGAGGGGCAGGGCTTTGTTCAACAATTGATGATTATATAAAATTTGCATCTATGCTCTGTAATAAAGGTGTTTTCAATGGAGTAAGAATTCTTCAGGAAAAAACAGTGGATTTTATATCCCAGGGTAAACTATCGCCATTATTACAACAGAAATTTAATCAGAAAATGGAGCATTTATTGGGTTATTCATATTCCAATCTTATGCGTATTGCTCAGGAACCAGGTTATTGCAAAGCCATTACGGAAAAAGGTGAATTTGGATGGGACGGTTGGCTTGGCCCATATATGTCTGTGGACTTAAAAAATAACCTTACAATAGTAATGCTTATGCAAAAAACAGATGCAGGAACCTGGGAGCTTACAAGAAGAGTAAAAAATATTATTTACACTTCTTTATAAAGCTATAATTTGCTTTCCTGCTTTTTTAATCTCTTTGTTTCTGCGCGAATATATTTTTTCTGTTTGCGGCTTAATTTTTTTCCCCGTTTAATGGTCATATCCTCTTTTTTGAAATTTAATAACCAGTAAGAAAGGAATACGGAAATAATACAAAGAATAGTAGCCATAATTACAGGTACATAACCTGGCAAATTTTCGAATGGCAATTTAAAGTTCATACCAAAGAAGCTTGTTATAAATGTTGGAGCCATCATAACAAGGTTAATGATAGCAAGTTTTTTCATAACAATGTTCAAATTGTTGGATGTAACAGAAGAGAAGGCATCCATAACACCAAAAATAATATTAGAATATGTGTCGGCCATTTCAATTGCCTGTCGGTTATCAATACTAACACCTTCTACAAAATCAATATCTTCTTCGTCAAATTTAATCAGCTTTGTAACTTTCATTTTTTGAAGTAGAAGGGCGTTACTTCTAAGGGATGTTGTAAAATATACCAAAGATTTTTCTAACCCAAGCATTAACATAATTTCCTGGTTTTCGATTTCTTGACGCATTTCATTTTGAATGCTGGTAGATCTTCTGTTGATTTCTTTAAGATAACGAAGAAAGTTTAGGTTTGCCCGGTTCATAATCTGTACAATAAATGATGGGAAATCTGTCAGGCGAACATTTTTTACCCGGTTGTTTCCAAAATCTTTTAGAATTTCGCAGTCTGTCCAGCAAAGTGTGATGATGGTTTTTCCTTTAATAATAATGCCCACAGGAACTGCAAAATATGGTGTTTCTGCATTTGGATCGTAAACAGGAACCCGAACAATAGTAAGGATATATCCTTCTCCATCTTCCATACGAGAAAGTTCATCTGGGTCTAAAATATCTAGAATATGATCTTGATCAATGTCATATTCTTTTTGAAGTTCTGCTGTTTCATCTCTGTTAACATTTCGGGCGTCAATCCAAACAGGTTTTCTGTCGTCAAGTTCATCTTTTTTTGTCTTTGTAAATTGACCGTCAATTTGCTGCCAGTATGTAATCATGCTATTCACCTTTAAAATAAAAATATGTGCGTAAATAGCCTTCTGAATAATCGGGGAAAATTAGAGAGATTTATTCAAGAGGCTTTTTATTGTGATTAATGAATGTATGGGATAACTCGACCCGCCTTCCATAAAGAAGCCTCCTGTTTAAGATTTGTGCAAATAAATTGCTAGAACAATAATATCATAAAAAAAGCTTTTAGTAAGTACTTACGTGAAAAAAGCAATTTTTTTTGCGTAAAATAGTCCAAATTTTACATTTTGAGGCAATATTATAAATGGAGGATTATGTGGAAAAATATGAATTTCGGCTAGCAGCGGGATATTGCAGAAAAAAAGGAATTGCGGTGCTGGAACAGAATGGAGCCAGTATAAAGTTCCTAATTAAAAATCAGGATGATGAAGTTACAAAACAAAAGCTGAGGAGTGCCTTTTGTTCTTACATAAAGTTTGTGAGAAGACAAAAGGATTGTGACAAAACTTTCCGGCAGGTGCCTAAAGTAGATTTTATAGGCATCACCGGGAATTTCTACTCATATATATAATATTTATATATAATTTTTAATCTTGCAGAGCTTCATAAAAAAAGCCATTTTACTTTTACAGCAAAATGGCTTTTCTCATTGCAATTAAGCATAAGTTATTTATTTTGCAAGACAGTTATCCAGGTCTTTTGTAATCTGTTCTTTGTCTAAGTGGCGACCAATAATAACAAGCTTTATCATTCGGTCACCAACTTCAGGATCCCAATCTTTTTTCATTTCTGGTTCTTCTGCAAGAACTTTTTCCTGTTCTTCTTTTGGACAAGATGCAAGCCAGTTTCCAGAGTACCCGGCAGAAATCTGGCGGCCACTTGTTTCAAGAACATATGCCATTTCTTCTTCATCGCTGAACCAGATAACACCTTTTGAACGGATAATATTTCTTGGCCATTTTGCGGCATACTGGTCTAACTTATTGCGGTCAAATGCCTTTCTGCGGTAGTAAACGAAAGAGCCGATTCCATATTCATCTTCGCTTTCACCTTCATGTTTGTGTTCATGATGATGGTGATGATGTCCGTGTTCGTGTTCATGTTCATGGTCGTGGTCATGATCACATTCTTCACCTTCTTCGTGATGATGTCCGCATTTTTCACAAACCTCATCGTCGTCGTCATCATCATGGTGTTCATCATGTTCTTCTGCTTCATGAGCTTCAAGTTCTTTTACCCAGCCTGCAGAAGCATAAACTGTTTCAAAATCAAAGCGGTCTGTTCCAATAATATCTTCAACAGGAACTTCGCAGCGAGTTGTTTCAATAACTTTAACTTCTGGCTGAATTTTATTAATTACAGCACGAACCATTTTCATCTGTTCATCTGTAACAAGGTCCCGCTTGTTTACGATAAGAGTAGAACAGAATTCAATCTGCTGAATAAGGAGAGATTCAATATCTTCTTCATCAATGCCTTCTTTAAGCAAAGATTTTCCTTCGTCAAATTCATCAACAAGGCGGGCTGCATCAACAACGCCAACTACGTTATCAAGTTTACCAATTTCAATTGTTTCAATAGCCTGGGCAATTGGCATTGGTTCACAAACACCAGAAGCCTCAATTAAAATGTAATCATATTTTCCAGTTTTCATCAGGTTTTCAATTCCCTGAACCATGTCTGACTTTAATGTACAGCAGATACATCCGTTTGTAAGAGGTACAATGCTGTTTGTGTCTGTAATGTTTGCTTCTTTAGAAATAAGACGTTCATCAACGTTTACTTCACCAATATCATTTACAATAACTGCAACCTTATATCCCTTCTGATTTGTAAGAACTCTATTAAGAAGTGTAGTTTTTCCAGCACCCAGGTAACCACAAAGTAATGTAATTGGAATTTTTTTCTTAGCCATTTTTTTTCTCCAGTAAATTTCTCTTATTTATTAATATAATAAAAAAGTATTTATATTTCACTATTATTTTAAGTTTTTTGAATTAATTTTCGTAAAGATTGTATCAATTTCTGCAGGTTGAAGATGTCCATAGCCAATTATGAGCCAACCAGTTCCTGTTCCTTTTATGTGAATGTTATTTTTTTTTGCAAATTGAATAAATTGGTCTTCTGAAACATTAGGAATGCGGATAATAAAATGAAGTCCAGCTTGTTCCCCTTGCACTTCCACCTGGGGAAATTCTCTATATAAATGCTCAAGTATTAAATCCCTTCTACTTCTATATATTTTTTTTGCCCGATTGATGTGTCGTTCAAAATAACCGCCTTGAATAAAATCAGCCAGGACCTGCTGTTCAATGCGAGGCACAGGACACTTATAATAAGAATAATTGCTTTTGTATAATTCTATTAGTGGTTGTGGCAAAACTATATAACTTATGCGTAAAGCAGGTGTAAGTGTTCTGGAAAAAGTTCCCATATATATAACTTTATTTTTTGTATCAAAACCCTGCATAGAAGGAATAGGTACCCCTTTGTATCTAAAATCGCTATCATAATCATCTTCAATAATGTATCTGTTTTCTTTTTCCTGAGCCCATTTTAATATAAGATTTTTGCGGGGAGCCGTCATAGTGATTCCAGTTGGAAACTGATGGGCAGGAGTAAGATGCAAAAGGCATGTCTGATTTTCCAGCTTCTGGGATTGGGAAATTATAGAATTGATATCAGCCCCATCTTCTGTAACAGGCACATCTACAGTTTTACATCCTGTGTCTTCTATGATTTTTTTGATTGTTGTAAAACCCGGTTTTTCCAGAAAGAATACTGGTGTGATAAAAGAACCAGAGGGATTTTGAAGCTGTTCTTTTAAAGTGAATAACCGAATTAATAATTGCAATAAATCTGATGTACCACCACCCACTACAATTTGACTGGGATTACAATTAACACTTCGGTGGGAATATAAATATTGGCAAATTGCAGTTCTGAGTTTTTCTTCTCCTTGAAAATCGCCGGAACGTTCCAAAATTTCATTATTTTTTTGAGATAACACTTCTCTATATAATTGTCTTAATGTGGCATAAGGAAAAAAAGATGTATCTGTAATATTTGCTTCCAGGTTTATTTCCTCTTTCGGAAGCTGTGTATTTGATACATCAGAACTGATTTTTTGTGTTGATTGGGAGGACTGAAGATTTTCTACAACATCAGTCTGAAAATCGCAAACAAAATATCCTTTTTTTTCTTTTGAATAAATATAGCCTTCATCTAAAAGTTGATTGTAGGCATTTTGAATGGTGTTGCAACTGACGTTGTAAAAAGCAGCTGCCTTGCGAACAGATTGTAATTTTGTGTCAGCAGGCAGCCATTTACTGCGAATGTCTGAAGTTATTTTTTGATAAATATTAAAATAAAGACTTTCTTCAGTTTTTTTCATTTATTAATTAAATTTTGTGCAACCACGAACCTTTTCTGAAAATTCTTTAATTTCTTCAAAGCGGTTCTGATTTTTTAATTCATTAAACATAATGTAAGCAAAATCAGATTCTTCAGCATTTTCCTGAACAAAGACAGAATCCAGGTATGTGTACTGATCACTGTTGTATGGCTCGCCATTATAAGGTGAAACTTTGTTTATGAATTGTTCCCAGTTTTGGGTGATTTGTTTTTTAGCATCTTCTGTAGGTTTATAAAATTTTCTGAAAGAGAAATACTTATAATCTTCAGTTTTTGTACTGTTGTATACGGTAAACCCTTTAATTTCTAATGCAACATTACCTTTAGAATCTTTATTGAAGCCTGTAATAATATCAATTTTTGTTTCATCATCAGTTTTGAAAACATCTTCTGTAAGTGAAACTTGGAATGGACCTGCTTTTAAGTTTAAATTATTATCTTTCGTTTCAATTATTAAATCATTCATGAATGCTGGGCGTTTTCCTACCAGGGATTCTGGAAGTTCAAAGTATTCTTTCCAGTTTTTAACTTTACCAAACATATCTGAATAATAACTGTCTGCAACATACTGCATATCAAGATAATGGGAAGCAAGAACTTCGCTAATAGAATCCAGCATGTACATTAAGTAAACGCCAGTTGGAGTAGGAAGGGCATAACATACAAGCATTGCATCTGCAAATTTAACATCATAATATGTAACTTGCCAGGTTCTGCCAAAGTAGTCTGTGTATGATTCTTGTTTGCAAGGTTCACCAAAAGATGTTAGTGCAACTTGTTCTGAACCTACATTTCTTTGCAGTTTGTATGCTTCAAGACAGTAATCCATGTAAGTTTTTGGAGATGATAAAAGTTCTTTCAATGAAATTGAATCTGGTTTTTCAATTACGGCAACGAAATAGTTCATCATAGAGGTATAATAAACATTACCGTTATCTTTAAGCGCATATGATTTTGTATTGTTGTTTCCTAAATCCCAATCCCCAGAGTCATCTTTGTAAACTGTATATGGGAAAGATGGGGAATATGAATAGAATGCAAAATCTGGCCAGTTTCTAGAATTACCATAACCACCTTTTCCATTTGGACCATATTCTTCTTTCATTTTATCAAATGTTTTTTTGATGAATTCTTTATATTCTGAAGTAAGCTGACTGTGTAATTCCTTGTACTTCATTGGTAATTTTATTTGAGTTTTAAAATCATCAAGTTCTTTTTCATTTATTACATTTGGAAGACGATAGTAAACAGAAGCTTTAATAATACCTGTATTTTCCGGGTCATTTTTTGTTTCTGCAATAGGAAGAGCATAGTTTAAGTTTTCATTTTCACTTTTCATTGTAATAATGCCAATAACTTCACCTTCTTCATTAATTAAAGGACCACCAGAATTTCCTGGACTTGCTGCTGCAGAGAAACGGAGCCACTGCCATTCACCATCTTCAATTTCGTAAGTGCGGCTTGTAAGAATTCCATTACGAATAATGATTCCTTCTCCTAATGCATTTCCAACAGAAAATACATTTGTATTCATTTTTGCTTTTTCATTAATCTTTAAGCCCATGCCTTCTTCAAATTCATAATCAGGAACAGTAAAACTGATGTAATCTCTTGTGTTTGAAAAAGATGTAATTTCATCAATTGGATATGTGTTTCCATCTGCGTCACGAAGATAATAATCTGTTTTATAAGAATCTCCGTAAAGAGTAATAACATGAGCTGCAGAATAGAATGTACCGTCTTCCAGCAAGAAGGCAGTTCCAATAGGTGTGTATTTATCATTTCTAATGGCAAAAGGAATTCTTTCCATTGGTAATTTTTTTTCATAACTAATTGTTGTATCTTCGTATTTGTCTACAACAACTTCAAAAACAGAACTGCGTACTTTTAATAATACATCATTTGGAAGTACAGCCTGTGCAAAGATTGTTGAGCTTATAAACAGGCACATAAGGATAAGAGATAATTTTTTCTTCATAACTAACTCCATTTTTTTTGGATTATTATATTTTAATCTAAATATAAAAAGTTTTCTACAATTTAATGGTTACTTGTGGAATTGAATTTATATAGTAAAAAATATATTCTAAAAATCATGAAAACTATTGAAATTCTTGATTCAACATTACGAGATGGTGCTCAGGGCGAAGGTATAAATTTTTCTGTGCAAGATAAAATTCATATTTGTCAGGCTTTAGATGAATTAGGAATTAAATATATAGAAGCAGGAAATCCTGGAAGTAATCCTAAGGATATGGAATTTTTCCAGGAGATGAAAAAAATTCCTCTTAAATCAGCATGCCTTTGTGCATTTGGTGCCACACGAAGAAAAAATATCACTTGTGAAAAAGATTCAAATTTAAAAAGTCTGTTAGAAGCAGGAACTTCATGTGTTGTTATCTTTGGAAAATCCAGCTCATCTCAGGTAAAACAAATTATAGGAACATCGTTAAAAGAAAATCTTTCTATGATAAAAGAGACTGTGGCTTATATGAGGAGCAATGGTCGCAAAGTAATATATGATGCGGAACATTTTTTTACAGCCTTTGCAGAAGATAAAGATTACGCCCTTGCAACCCTAACTGCGGCGCTGGAAGGGGGAGCTGAATATCTTACTCTTTGTGAAACAAAGGGTGGCTTTATGATGGATGAATTCCGTAATGCTGTAAAAACTGTTTATGAAGCATTTGGAGACAAGGTGGCAATTGGTGTTCATACTCATAATGATTGTGGTCTTGCAGTAGCCAATTCAATTTTAGGAGTAATGGAAGGGGCCACAATGGTTCAAGGAGTTCTTCTTGGATTTGGTGAACGAACTGGAAATGCAAATCTTTCTACAATCATTCCAGATTTACAGCTTAAAATGGGGTATTCTTGTATTCCCCAGGAAAATATGAAAAAGCTTACATCAATCTGTAAAAGAGTTTCAGAGCTTACAAATCTTAGTGTGGATTCTCAGTTGCCCTATGTAGGTGCCAGCGCTTTTGCCCATAAAGCTGGAATGCATATTGATGCAGTACTAAAAAATCCAACGGCATATGAGCATATTGAGCCGGAAACTGTAGGAAACAGCCGCGTATTTTTAATGAGCGAGGTTGCAGGAAAAAGTACAATTGTTGAAAAAATTCAAAAAATTGTTCCAGGCATAAAAAAAGACGATGAAGCAGTTGAAAAAATTGTTGCCTGTATGAAAGAAAAAGAATTTCAAGGGTATCAGTTTGAAGGGGCAGACGGTAGCTTTGAATTAATGGTAAAAAAGATTCTTGGCTTATATAAACCTTTCTTTAAATTGCATTACTATCAGACAACCGGTTCAAATCCTAGACCAGAAGAAGGGGTGTGTTGTTGTGCACAGATTAAGCTTAGTGTAGGGGAACAGTTTGAAATTACAGCCGGAGAAGGTGATGGACCTGTCAATGCTCTTGATATTGCATTAAGAAAAGCATTGGAAGGCTTTTATCCGGAAGTTTCAACCTTCAGACTTGTGGATTATAAGGTACGTGTAATTGATGGAAAATCTGCCACTGCTGCTAAAGTAAGAGTAATTATTGAATCAACAGACGGAAAATCAAACTGGACAACTGTTGGTGTGTCTTCCGACGTTATTGAAGCTTCCTGGATTGCTCTTGTAGATTCTTTTGAGTATAAAATGAATAAAAACTAAGGATTTCTGGTTGCATGCTTAATCTTTTTTTCCTCATAAAGCATTTTGTCTGCTTCTTCCAGCAATTCTTTTAAGATGTGATTTTCCTTATGGAATTTTGCAAAACCAATGCTTATTGATAATTTAAATGGAAAATTATGTTGTTTAGTAATATCTTCACAATATTTTTCTGCCTGAGCACGAACTTTTGAAATATGTTTTGAATCCATGCCCGAAGCAACACCACCAAATTCATCTCCACTTAGGCGACCAACAACATCATTTGCTCTTAGTACCTGGGAAAGAACTGAACCGGCTGCTTTAATTGCGGCGTCTCCCATTTTGTGGCCATAAGTGTCGTTAATTATTTTTAAACCGTCTAAATCAGCAAAAAAGACAAGACCAGAATCATTAGCTTCTATGCTCATGTTGATGTGTTCTTGTCCTAATTCCATAAAGCCACGGCGATTAAGCAAACGGGTTAATTCATCTGTTTTAGATTGCTTATTAAGGCTTGTGTTGTTTTCCTGTAATTGTTTGTTTTCTTCTGAAAGCATACTGTTTTCGCTAAGTCGGTTTGAATACTCATATGCCTGAGAAAGGGCAGTAACAAGAATACGGATTATAACGGAATAAACAGCATAATCATTATTTTCAATACGGCATAAAACATAGCCATAGTTTAATTCACCAGAATATATTGGATGCAGAATATATGTTCCTTTTGCTCGTTCTAAAACATTTGAAGGAAGAATTTCTTTTGAAGGGTCAAAATATCGGTTGGATTCAAACTCAGAAATGCCGTAATCTAAATCCAAAAGCATATTAAGATTAATTTTAGAAACCAGAGCAAAACTTTCTTTTCTTCCGATGGTTAGGGGTTTATCATAATAACATACTGCAATTTCTCTTATGTTAGAATGATCCATCATAAAGCGAAGGGAGTAAAATAGGCGACGTGTTGTGTCGGAAGCCTTAGTCATATCAAACAAAGCAGAAATATTGCATAACTTACCAAGGAAATGATTTTGAGCTCCATTTGAGAGTAACTGAAATTTGGGATCTTTTCGAATAAGTTTTCCATTAATTTTTAATATACATCCACAGGATTCGCGAATAACAGGAGTGGATGATATTTTTGTAATTTCAGGAACATTTTTTCCGTCGATTTTTCTTAGAATAAGCTGTGCGGCTTTTTGCCCCTGGGAATATAAGTTTTGGTCTATAGTTGTTAAAAAAGGATATTCTTGTCTGGAGTGGGATGTATTATCGTATCCAATAATTTTTATATCTTCAGGAATTTTAAAACCTAAGCTGGAAAGATGTTTTGAACAGGCAAGAGCCATTAAATCATTTGCGGAAACAATGCAGTCAAATTTTACATCAGACTTTTTCTTCAAACGGGTTTGTAATTCTGCTTCTGCAGAGCTGGTTGTGAAATTTCCATAAAAAAATAAATCAGAATCAAAGGTGAGATTATTTTTTTCCATGGCATTCATAAAGCATTGGAAACGATGTCTGCCTTCTGTAGAAGTTTCTGGGTCTGTACCCATAAAAGCTATTTTCCGAACCTTATGTTCTTTATGAAGATGGGTAATAATTTTTTCATAGGATTTTGAATCATCTACAATAACTGTACTACAATCTGGGAGCTCCAAGGGTATAGAAATTGAAACAACAGGTTTACTCTTGTATTTTGAAAATTCTTTTACCAATGTCTTTAATGTATTTGTTGTGTTGTAAATGCCAGAAACAACAATAAGACCATCAACCTGGTCATTGAAAATTGATGGAAGTGATGAAAAGGATTGATATTCATAAAGGCTATTTGTATATGATGGAGCCTTTAATTGTGTAATAATAGAGCGAATATCCTTTTCTTTAAAGTAATCTGAAACTCCATTTAAAATCGACAAAGTATATTCAACTGTAAGTGAGTGTACTACTACTGCAATTGTTTTCATATAACTCTTCCCCTTTGTTATGTTTGGGATTACTTTTAAAATATTATATTATATTTTGCCATAAAATAAAAAGTTTCGGTATAGGTTATTAACACCATGTAACAAAGTTGTTTTTTTTGAAGATTCTAACGGTCTGTTTTTTAGGACGAATATTCTGAACAAAGAAGTTTAAATCTGTAGCATAAGGAGAATCAATGTATTGAGCTTCGTAAGACAGGGATAATTTTTCTTCTTTTCCTGTATCAAGAACTCTGGACATTGCTCCATTAAATTTTATAAGGTCTGTAATCAATGTGGAAAGCTTTGTTTGATTTTTTTCTTTAAGAATACGGTTTATAAAATCTAATTGTAACTTTTCAATTTCTTTATGCTGGCAGGTTATGTCTGCAAAATTGTTGTTTACAGTATCATAATCTTTTGCAAAACGCTTAAAGAATTCAGAAGGCCGCAAACGTAAAACAGAGCATACTGAATTAAACCAAGGTACAGCTCGTCCCTGGTTATAAAAAATGCTGCAGGCGTTACTTAACCCCTTTGCATTCTGAATGTCTGTTTGAGAAAACACATTTGTATGTATAACATTGTATGGTGGAGTTGTGCTGAATGTAAGCTTTAATTCTTTTGCTCTATCATAAAGGTCTGTTCCTGGTAAAACCGAAAGACAGAAAATTTCCAGATTATTTGGATAAAGAGAAATGGCATAATCAATTCCCTGGCAAAAAGTTTTAAATGTTTCAAAAGGAAGTCCGTAAATAAGGTCCAGACCAAAAATAACACCTTCCTGATTTAATAAGCCAATGTTTTTTGTAAACTGCTTTTTGTTAAAGGGTCTGTGAACAGCTTTTAAAACTTCTTCCTGGGCGCTTTGTAAACCAATCTGCAAGGCACAAGGAATTTTTGTAAATGCATGGGCAAGTTCTCTGTCAATAAATTCTGCCCGGGCTTCAAAATAGTAAAAGGTATCTGGTGTTTTTTTGTGGATAAGATTTATTAAATCTATGGCCCGTTTTTTATTTGCATTGTAAGTTGGATCTAAAACAAAAACCTGAGGGATTTTCTTCTTTGCAAATAAATCAAGTTCAGCTTCAATTCGATTCATTGGAAACATGGAAACTTTATTTTTGCCTTTTGATTCATAGCAATAGGAGCACTTAAATGGGCAGCCTCTTGCTAATTCCCAAAGGGCTCCTCCATACTTTGCAGGATCAAGAATATTTTCCAAATAGGGACTTGGTATTGTTTCCAGATTGCACTCTTCTGCAGTAATTTTTTCTCCAGTACAAATTTCATGGATTAAAGCAGGAACTTTTGTTTCTCCTTCCCCTGTTATTACATAATCAAATACAGGAAAATCCAGAGGATGGGCGGTAATTTCGGGGCCACCTGCAATACAAATAATTCCTTCATTTTTTAATAAAGCTGCAGCTTCTTCTAATATAACTCTGTTCCATACAAATAGACTGAAAGCACAAATTTTAAAATCTACATTTTTAGAGAACTCAGGATTATCTTTTTCAAATTCCTTCATTAAAATGGAACATATCCAGGAGGCAGCGGTGTGGGTGGAAGAGGAATGAGTTTTAAAATCATTATCTTCGGGGTTAAAATCAATAAGAGTTGCCTTACAAAAATCTTTTGTTAATGGGTGATGATTTATGGCAGCTGCAATACAGGCGGCTCCCAATGGAAGAGCCTGAGGGGAATTTTCTACAAGAAGAGTAGTGCAGATGATTTTTGCTTTCATATTTTCATTTTAACAGATAGTGAATTATTAGAAAATATAAAAAGAAAATTTCAAATTTCAAAAAAATAGTGTTATATTTTTAGGAGAGGTTGAGTATGAAATTAAAAAATTATTTTCTAGGTGTTTTGCTGGCAGTTATTGGTTTGGTTATGTTGATTTGGCCTGCTTTTTGTATAAAAATTGTTGTAATACTTGCTGGTGCCGCCACTGTTGCAAATGGTGTCTGTAATCTTGCAAAAACAACACAGGTTAGCGAGGATCCTGCTTACAAAAAGACATCTTTTATTAAAAATATTGTAAGCATTTTAATTGGTGTAATTGCAGTTTTATGTCCTCTGCTTTTAATGAAATCTGTTTCTGTTATTTGGACTGTTATTACATATGTGCTTGCAGTTTACTTTGTAATTTATGCAATTTCAGGATTCTTTATTTCTTCATACACAAAAGATTTAGATTCTGAAATACGCAGAAGAATTACAACAGAAAGTATGATTTATTTGCTTATAGCAATTCTTTTGTTTGTGTTACCAATTGGTGCAGTTATTGAAACAATAATTAGAATTGCAGGGGCTGTAGCAATTGTAGTTGGTGCCATTTTTATTACAAAAGAAATTGTTTATTCAAAGAAAATGAAATCAGTAAAATAAAGCTGATTTAATTTTCCAAGGGAAAGGTTTCCGTTTATTTCTGTAAGTAAGGCACTTTTTATAGTTTCTTCTGGTAAAGCAATAATTTCATCTTTTGTTTTAGAAGAAAAATAATAGGTGATTATACTTGTGATTAATGTTCTTTTTCTTGAAAGCTCTTCATAAAATTCTGTATCATCTGCCGGATAAGAAAACCAGGGAGTAATAATCAGAATAGAAGTAGAAGATTGAGAAGAAAGTGTTGTTGCACGAATGGTAGAAATACCAGTAAATGCGGCCATTTCTTCTCCATTTTTTTTATTTAAACTTTCAATTTCTGTTGGAAGAGGATCTGAAATAAGCTGATTTTTATTCTTTGTGAACAACTTTGCAATGGAAGCCACAATTGTAACAAGGATAATTATACTGATTAATCCTGCAATTATATAGTACAAAATTCGTTCTATTTTAGTGTTGTTATTCTTAAAAGCATCCCAAAAATTTCTTTTTTGAAAATCAAATTTCATTTTCATCAGTTTATACAAATCCTTTTAGTTTTTAGTTTACTGCAAATGGAGTAATTAGGGCTTTTAGTCTTCCTGTAGCACGGGCTGTAATATGAACACCATCATCCAGCCATTCTTCCGAAGTAATGCATCCTGCTTTTCTAAGTTCTGTAATCAAAACTGATTGAGTTGCAGGAAGAATATAATCGCAAATTTCACCGTAAAGCAGCTCATAAATTTTATCTTTTAAATCTAAAAAGCCAATTTCTTCTCTTGCACTTATGCATAAAGCATCTGGAAACTTATGGCGCAGAATATTTAATTGCTCAGGATTATCTTCTGCCTTATCAATCTTATTAAGAAGAATAAGACGAGGATTTTTTGTAGCACCAATTTCTTCTAGAACAGTACAGACCGTATTGTATTGGAATTCTGCTTCCGGATCTGTGGCATCAAGAACAATAAGCAGTAAGTCGGCACAGGCTGCTTCCTCCAAAGTTGACTTAAATGCATCTATAAGATGATGGGGAAGGTTGCTAATAAAACCTACTGTATCTGTAATTAATACCCCCGCACTTTCATTAAGGGGCAATCGTCGTGTTAAAGGATCAAGAGTTGCAAACAATTTGTTTTCTACAAATGCGTCTGCTCCAGTTAATGCGTTTAAAAGACTAGATTTTCCGGCATTCGTATATCCAACTAAGGCACAAGAAGGATTTTTATCTCGCTGTTTTCGCTGAGTTTGACGGTTTAATTCAATTTCTGCCAATTCTCGTTTTAATGCAACAATTTTTTCCCGAATTAAACGCTGATCAAGTTCCAGTTGTGTTTCACCAGAACCTTTCGCACCAAAGGCTCCACCCCGCTGTCTTGCAAAATCCTTACGCATGTGGGAAAGGCGGGGAAGGGAATAAGAAAGCCGTGCCAGTTCGACTTGTAGAACAGCTTCTTTTGTCTGAGCCCGGTCTGCAAAAATGCGAATAATGACTTCTTGTCTGTCAAAACAAGAAAGTTTTGTAAGTTCTTCCCAGTTTCTTTGTTTTCGTGGGTCAAGATTAAAGTCGAAAATGATACAATCGGCTTCAATTTGGTGTGCCAAATCGCAAATTTCCTGGGCTTTCCCTTTTCCCATACCATAAGCCGGCTGAACTTCCATGCGACTAAGAGTTAATCTTTGAATAATATCAAAACCTAATGTCTGAACAAGGCCCTTTAATTCTTGTAAATCATTTCCAGGTTCGCCAATGAGTAATGCTCTTGGAACTATGTTTTCTTCTTTTTCTACTTCAATCATTAAGACTAATATATCACATTAATTGAAAAAGTGAACATTTCTTTGTTTAGTTTTTAAGTATATGTGCCGAAAATTATATGAAGAGTAGAAAACTCAAGAGAGAAAGGAAATTATATGTCTTCTGGCCAGAAGGTAGCTCTAAGTTTTCTAGCTGCTCTAATTTGTTTTGCAGGCTTTGTTTTCTTTGCCCAGACAAATCTAATGTCTACAATTGAAACAAAGTTTTATGCACAGTCAAAAATTGCCCAACGGCAAGAACAGTTAGATAAACTTTCCAATAGCTGCAATAATTACATCTCCAATATCCTCAAAAAAATCGAAACGGATTCATCTTCTTATCTGAATTCTCCAGCGGTAAAGAGTTATGCAAATCAAAATCCCTCTGAAAAAGATGAAGTAACCCGTAGAAATCTTACAAGTGCTCTTTTTGATACAATTGAAGGTCTAGATGGAATTCGCCTTATTGAAGGAAATGGTCGCAATGTTCATTTTAGTACTTATGATACAGATGTTTTAAAAGTAGATGGTCTGGTAAAACAATATAAAAATTATCCGGATTTGAAGGAAGAATTGGGAGAATTAGAATCAGAAATGATTTTAACCGATTCAAATAATCCAAAACACAAAATTATTTTTGATAGCAAACAGAACAGAATAATTGTTTCCTTCCCATTTTACATTACAGAACAGACAACTTTTGGTTCTTTAGTATGCTATTTTAATATTTATGATTTTGAACAGATTCTTGTAAACAGCAATTTATTACCTTTAGGCGAAAGTTTTGATTTGTTGACGGATGATGATGGAACTGGTTATGGTTTTGCCTGTGGAATTCCTGGTGATGGAAAAGCTGACTTTACAAAAGCAATTATAAACAGCTGGAAAATAGCATCTGGAAAAGCTGATGGTAAAAATAAAGGTCCTGAAAATCTTATTTCTCAGTCAAATGGAACAAACTGGGTTCTTTTAAATAGTTCCAATAATACATATTTTAATGTTGGTTGGGTTTTTAAAGCAAACCTATTTGAATTACCAAAAGAATTAATTTACATAATTTATGTTAGTGTTTTTGTTACTTTACTTCTCATTTTCCTTTTAATTTTTAGTCTTAAAAAAGATTATCTAATTAAAGTAAAACAACGCATTAAGAAAGTTCAGTTAGGAATTATTAATGAGTATCTGGAAAATAAGCAACAGATTGAATGGGATCAGATTGCCCGCCAGCTGGAATACAGAAAAGAAGAACTTTCTCTTGAAATTAAGAAGAGCGTTGGTGGAAAAAACAAAAAATACGAAAAGATTATTGATGTCTATCTTGAACAAAGCTGGTCAGAAATAATTAATATTATCAATTCTCAAAATAATAATCAGAAGAGTGGATTAAGTGGAGCTTCCATTGAAGAAATTCGTCGTGTAATGGAAGAGGTTTTACAAACTGCAAAACTTAATGTTTCAGCAGCACCAGGTGCAAAAACTGTTGTTCAAAATGTTGAAGAAGTTGAAGAAATCGAAGATGCTGAGGAAATAGAGGAAGTAGAAGCTGTAGACGAAGTTGACGAAATAGAAGAAATAGAAGCTCTAGAAGATGGTGATGAAATAGATGATGTTGAAGCTCTAGAAGAAGTTGATGAAATAGATGATGTTGATGAAATAGAAGAAGTTGAAGAAATAAAAGAAGTTGAAGAAATAAAAGATGCTGATGAAATTGAAGAAGTAGAAAAAATAGAAGATGCTGATGGAATTGAAGAAGCTGAAGAAATAGAAGATGCTGATGAAATTGAAGAAGCAGAAGAGGTTCTGGAAGAAGGCGACGAAATTGAGCCTGTAGAAGAAATTGAAGATATTGAAGAAGTTGATGAAACTGAAGAAGCAGAAGAAATAGAAGAAACAGACGAAATTGAAGAAGCAGAAGAAGTAGAAGAGGCTGATGGAATTGAAGAAGCTGAGCCTGTAGAGGAAACTGACGAAATTGATGAAGCTGAGCCTGTAGAGGAAACTGTTCAAGAAGTTTCAGGCGAGGACGAACCTGTAGAAATTGTAGAAGCTGCATCTGAAGAAATTGAAGTTATTGAAGAGAATGAAGCTGATTTTGTTGAGTCTTTAGACGAGGTTGAAGAATTAGAAGATATAGAAATTGAAAAGACTGATGAAACTGTTGATGTTGATATTTCAGAAGAATTTGGCGACCTTTCAGAAGTAGGCGATTTGGAAGAATTAGAAGACGATGGAATTTCTTTGGAAAATTCTGCTATAACACAAACTGAACCTGAATATCACTATGAAGAAAGTAATAGAACTTTTGTTAGTGCTTCATCTGATGATTTTGCCAGTTGTGACACAATTTTTGCAGAAGATTTATGTATTGGTTCTCATTATACACCAGAAACAAAAAACATTTCCAAAGATTTTAATTTTGTAGTTTATATTCCAGATTTTACACCAGACCATGATTTTGATATGGAATTAGCGGCTGCAGATGAACTTTTGCCAGAAGAAGGTAAATTCTTTTCTATGACAGGTTTTGCCGAAAATGAACTTCCGGTTTCTGAACTTGAAGAAATAGAAGAAAACCCTGCAATTGTAGAAAAAAAAGGGGTTTATTCTATATCTGAAAACATTGAATGCTCTCATTTAGAATTAAACCCCGAATTTAAAGAACTGGTAGATTCAGTTTTATTCAGATAAATACTGTTGCATTAACTGCACAAACAGATAAATCTTTTTATAAATATTTACGCAGAATTCTTTCATTGGATGATCAATATATCTTTCCAATTCTCTCCAGTTTTGAACAAGAACAGGCTTTGGTTTTACATAATCTTCAATCAGCTGCTTTAATGTTTTTCCAATAGTAACCAATTCCTGGGTACAAGAAATTAAGAAACCATGAGCCTGATCATTTGAATCAGAAATTACCCGGTTAATAATATTTTCAGCTCCAGGATCATGGGCAGTTTTTGGTAAAAGAGTCTTAATCTTTGTTCCCAAGGAACCATCTTCTGCAAGTTCAGAATCGAATAATGTAATAGCATCAGAAGCTTTTAGCAATTCCTGGTACGCATTTGACATTGGTGCAGATAAGGATGCATCCCACTGTCCACGAATAACTACAACATCATAAATTTCTCGAATATCTTTCTTTACATATTCAAGAATAAATGCTTTTAAGTAATTAAGAGGTTCAGAGTAAATGAATGTATTAAGCTCTTTTTTTTCAAAAGTACTGTTAATTCCAGATGTGTAATTCTTTAGTAATGAGATGTCAGATGTGCCAAAAATCTGCTCACAGAAAGAATTTGCTTTTGATTCTTTTTGTGCATAACTAATTTTTGAGATTGTGGACATTACTTCTTCTTGAAGATTGTCTAAATAAGGTTCAACAAGAAGCTCTGTAGAATAATGTACTTCTGGTTCATACCTAGGATCCCTTGTAATATGACGAACCATTAAATCAAAAGCGCCAGAAGCTTTTATAGTTTTGATTTTGGCAATGATTTTTTTCCAATTTGAAAGAGGAATTGGTTCAGAACCACGAGTAGTTTTTATAAATTCAAATAAATCATCCCAAAAAATGGAATCATCAACAAGGGAATATGCAATGGAAATAAAATCTTTTAAATTATCTATTATATATTCAGCATTAATTTTTTCAAAAGTTGGTTGTACAGAAAAGTTATTTTCCTGAAGTCTGTTGTTAAATTTTTTTAAGAGAACATAATAATCATAAGTACAGAATTCTTTGAACAAAAGGAAGGCTTTATAAGTACCTTCTGTTTTATTAATTCTTTCAGCGGTAAATTCCTGAGAGAATGTTGCTAAATCATCTTCAATTTGTTTTGTCAGATTTGGCAGAGGAATTTTTCTAGACATTTCCTGAATCTGCTGTTCATCAAAATGAGCATGAACTTCAATCTGTTTTTCAGAAAGGGAATAACTAATAATCTGACTTTTATACAAAGCCATGTTATCGTTAACATGAAGCATTGTTTGAGCAGGTGCAATAATTTTATAAATGTCATAGAAAAGTTTTGCAAAAGGAGGGAGAACCTCAAATGTACTTGTTTTATAAAAACCATGATATTTTGTTTTCTGAAAAGCTTTTGCAATAGCTTTAAGTTTCCGTTTTTTTTCAGCTTCTGGCCCAGACGACTTAAAGATGTTTTCAATAAGAGACTGAAAGAAGCCGTTTTTTGGCGTACTTTGTTCAGTATTTTTGTTTTTTACACCCATTGTAATTCCCCTGCCTTAACTATAAGACAAAAGTGCCAATTTATCAACTGTGAAAACCTTTCCATTTCATATTTGATTTTTGTATCTATATGGCATAAAAAGTGTTATTTATTTATAATTAAGAATATTCTTACGTATTAAAAGAGGTTTTTATGAAGAGAATATCAATTATTGCGGCTACTTTATTGTTTTGCATTACAGCAGCTAATGCATACAATCCTCCTGTAAATGGAGATGGACTTTTTGAACTTTCAAGTGCACGCATGTTATCTACTGCATCTTCTGTAACTGGTGGAGGACTTTTTAATGGGAATCCTTCTTCTGTTACTGTAAATCCTGCACTAACTGTTGATGAACAGCGTATTGCATTAAATGCTGGTTTCACAATGTTGTTTTCAACAGATTCAACTAATGACAAATCTGTTGGCACTGCTATGCAAATTGGTGGTATAGTTCCAACTAAATGGACAGTAATGACATTTTATTTGAACGGAGTTTTTGTTCCATTCTACGAAATGAATTTAAATGATTCTGTAAACTTCAAGTTTGGTATGTCAAAACAAGTTACTGAAAAGTGCAGCATTGGTTTGGGCTTGAACACAGGTTATCTTTGGGGGGCTGGAAAGGACTGGAGTTTATCTGGAAATGTAGGCCTTCTTTATAATCAAGGAAATGTAGGATTTTTAAAGGATGTGAGATTTGGAGCTTCTGTTCTTAATATAGGTAAAAACTATAATAAAGCTTCTGCAATTGGAATGAATCCTACAGAACAGGTAACAGAATATCCTTCTTTGCTCACTATAAAAGCTGGTGTTGCTGGTTTATTAGTTTCTTCTCCATCTTTTAATATGGGATTTAGTCTTGATGTTACAACACCAATGTTCCAGAATATTATGATTGATGCTGGGCTTGAATGTAGCATTAATAATCTTGTGTATATTAGTGTTGCTGAAAAATTCAATCTTAATGAATTTTCCAATGGAATTAATGATTTTATTCCTTCAATTGGGGTTGGCATGAAGTTCCATTTTGGATTTAAAGATAATGAATATTTTGATAAAAAAGGTTGGGCGGAAAGTGAACTTTCAACAACGGCGGCTTACAAACAGATGTACGGAACTGTAAATGCAATTTCTACAGAAGTTGATTTGAAGCTTGGTATGGAAGATAGTACTCCTCCTGTTATTACTCTTTGGTTGGATGAAGGAGATGAATAATATGAAAAAAAGAACTATTAGTTTTTTGTTTAGTGTAATTTGTCTTGCTGGACAAATGGCATTTGGAGCTCCAAAATATATTTCTCCAAATAATGATGGTGTTCAAGATGAACTTGTTATTCCTCTTCATATTACAGACAAACGTTATATTGAAGCCTGGAGTCTTGTAATTCTTGATTCAGAAGGAAATGTAATTAGAACTATTGAAAATAAAGTTGCATTGCCAGAAAAACTTGCAGTAAAGAGTATAATGAAGCAGCTTGTAACACCAAAATCAGGCGTACCAATTCCAGAATCAATTACATGGAATGGTGCAATGAATAATGGTGAAACTGCACCAGATGGTATTTATTCATATTATGTTACTGCCACAGATGATAATGGAAATGTGGGAAAGACAAAGGAATATCAGGTTGTAGTTGATACAAAAGCTCCTGAAATTAATTTGATTCAGCCTACTGATAAAACTTTTGGTGAAGGTTCAAAATCTTCTTTAAAAATTCAGCAGACAGGCTCTGTTGAAGATGAATGGGTTGCTACTTTTAAAACTGTTGATGGTAAGGTTGTAAAAACATATAAATGGGCAAATGGGGAACCTGCTGTTGTAAACTGGTATGGTACAAATGATGATGGAGAACAGGTTCCAGATGGTGTTTATTCTTATGAAATTACTGCGAAAGACCGGGCCGGAAATGTAAGTGAGAGGGCAACTGTTACAAACATTATTTATTCCGCTGACAAGCCTGCAACTAACATTTACATTGTTGGTTCAAAATATTTTGCACCAAATACAGAAAGTGATATTCAGACACTTGTTTTGAATATTCGTATTCCTGTTCCAGATGAAAAAACAGGTAATAAGCTGGTAGAATGGGCTGTAGTTATTACAGACAGTAAAAAGAATATTGTCAGAATGTTCGATAATAACAAAATGGGCATTTTACCTCCTGAGCAAATCTTATTTGATGGTAAAGATGATAATGGAAATCTTTTGCCAGATGGAAATTATCAGGCTGCAGTAACTGCAAAATATTTGAACGGTTATGTTCCTGCAAAAATCAGTTCACCTGTATTTATGATTGATACAGTAAAACCCGAAGTTGCAGTAAAAGCTGTAAATAAAGTATTTGGTGGTAAAAATCTTCCTGAAGTTCGCTTTAATGTAACCTCCGTTCCTAATACAGGCTCACCAGAAGGTTCATGGAAGGCTGAAATTAAATCTGTTGAAACAGGAAATACTGTTCGCACTTTTGAATATGATGCATACATTCCACAGATTATTAGCTGGAATGGTTTGAATGATAAGGGAAAAATTGCTGATAAAGGCGAATATAAGCTGGAAATCAGTGGAAAGGACGCTGCTGGAAATATTGGTGGTGGAAAAGCAGAAGATGTTATTACATTTGATACAACAGAAGCAACATTGCTTTTGGCTTCAAATATTTCTGCCTTCTCTCCAAATGCTGATAAGGTAAAGGACACAGTTACATTTACTCCTGTTACTGAAACAAAAGATGTAAATAACTACGAATTTAAGATTAAAAACAGCAATAATGAAGTTGTTTATGTAAAATCAGAAAAAAAACGTCTTCCTTCAAGCTTTATTTGGGATGGTAAAGATACAGAGGGCATTCGTTGTGCAGATGGAGTATATACGGCATCTCTCTATATAGAAACAGCCAATGGTTCTTCTGCCAGTGCTTCTTCTAATGAAGTTGAACTTGATACACAGTTCCCAAGTCTTGTAGCTGAAGTTCCATATACTTACTTCTCTCCTGATAATGATGGAATTCAGGATACATTGCCAATTGCAATTTTTGGTTGTACAAATGAAAACAAGTGGATTTGTGAAGTTCGTAATGCAAAAGATAAAGTTGTAAAAGCTTTTGTATGGAGTGGTTCAAAAGACAGTCTTGTTTGGGAAGGGGAAGATGAATCTGGAAATCCTGTTGAACATGGAAAATATAATATTGTTTTGTATTCTTCTGATAATGCTGGAAACAGCTTCTCAACAGAAATTAAAAATATTGTAATGGATAATCGTGAAACAAAAATTTATCTTACAGCTGAATATGAAGGTATTTCTCCAAATAATGATAAATATCTTGATTCACAGGTTTTCGAAATTAAAGCAACAGTAACAGAAGATATTACAGATTGGAAATTTGATATTAAGAGAGAAGACGGAACTGTAGTTTATAGTCTTTCAAATCTTGATACACCAGATTTACCAGCTAAAATTACATGGAATGGCGCTGATAAAGAGCGTAATGTTTGTGAAGGAACATTCTTTGCAACTGTTGATGTGAACTACAAGAAAGGAAATAAAGTAAATGCTGTTTCATCTCCATTTATTTGTACTGCATCTGCACCAGCATTAACTGTTCAGACTGCGCCTCAGTATTTTAGTCCTGATAACGATGGTATTGATGATGATTTGTTCATTAAACTTTCTGCAACAACTAAAGCTCAGATTAAGAACTGGTCATTTGTAATTAAAGATCCTAAAGGTAAGAAATTCTGGACTACAGAAGGAAAAGAACAGCTTACAGAAAGACTTATTTGGGATGGTTTAAGTAACATTCAGAAGGATAGTGGTGGAAATGCAGAACGGGTTCAGTCAGCAATGGATTATCCATATACATTTACTGTTACAGATAATCTTGGTATGACTTCGGTTGTAGAAGGTGTTATTCCAATTGATGTTCTTGTAATTCGTGAAGGTGATGTATTAAAAATGGCCGTTCCTTCTATCATCTTTGAATCTGATGCTGCAAACTTCCAAAAAGCAAACAGCAAGCTTTCAAGTGTCCAGGTTAAGAAAAATCTTGAAATTTTGGATCGTATTGCGGCAATTTTGAAAAAGTTCCCGGATTATAAAATTTCTATTCAGGGACATGCAAACAGACTTTCTGATAACGAAGAAGAAGAAACTGTTGATAATCTAAATGTTTGGGGTAGAGCTCTTGTTCCACTTTCAAAAGAAAGAGCAGAAGGAATTAAAGCATACCTTGTAAAGAAAGGTGTACCAGCTTCTAATATTTCTACAGAAGGTTTAGGTGGTACAAGACCTGTTGTTAATCCTAAAGATAAGGATAATAACTGGAAAAATAGACGTGTAGAATTTATTTTAATGAAATAGTAAAAAAAATTAAAAATAATCTTTTTTGCTATTGACATAAAATGTGTGATTCTATATTATATTAATACATTCAGCAATGAGTGTATGGTTCCTTAGCTCAGTCGGTAGAGCAACGGACTGTTAATCCGTGTGTCGCTGGTTCAAGCCCAGCAGGAGCCGCATAAAGCCTTCTCAAAAGAGAAGGCTTTTTCTTTTTAACAATCTTCAATAATGTTTTAGAAGATGAACTGGGGGGATGAGAACCTAATGGAAGAAGAATTAAAAATAAAGAGTGAAATCAGAAAGAGAATTAGAACTAACATCGCTGAAAAAATAAATATTCTTCCTTTAGAAAGTAAATGGGTATGTGAAAAAATTCTTGATTCCGAAGAATATAAAAAGGCAGATTACATATTTGCTTACATGGCACTTAATGATGAAGTGGATTTGTCTTTATTAATTCAGAAGGCTCTTTCTGAAAATAAAACTGTTGCTATTCCAAAAATCAATAGGGAAAATATGACAATGAATTTTTTTCATTATCATAATCAAAAATCAGAAACTGCAGATGGCTATTGCAAAATAAAAGAACCTGTTGATGATGCTAAAATTATAGATATTGAAAAATTACAAAATCATAAAGTGCTGATTCTTGTTCCTGGTCGTGCTTTTACTGAAGAGGGTGGCAGATTAGGTCGTGGAAAAGGATTTTATGATAAGTATTTGGCTAAATTATTGTCTCTGATTAGCTCTGATAATGTATTTCTATTGGGTGTAGCCTTTAGCTGTCAGATTGTAAAAGAACTACCTTTAGACAATCATGATATTTTGATGAATAAGGTAGTTCATTTTTAGTTTTATTTTTTTCCTTCTTTGGAATAAATTATGAGCTGTGGTTTTGCAGGAAAATATTCCATGATATCGATAAAATCTGAAAGTTCAGCATTTTGAATATGATTGTATTCTTCCAGATAAAGATAGGGATTTTGTTCAAAAGGGAAATATTCCATACCTTTTTGAATTAAAATGGCATTTCCAGTATTTGTTGTAGTCTTTGATAAAATCTGCTTTATCCAGGTATCTTTGATTTGAGTTGCAATGGAAGTTCCTGCTCCCTGTTTTAGTTCCAAAGAAATTTCTTCAATTAATGAATAAAGAAGATTATCCATTGCCTTTGTGTGGGATACATTTTGAATTGTAATTGTGGCGGCTTCCATGGAAGATTTTGCCGGAGTAACAAAGGCTTTTGCATCTTTTAGTGTACTATTGTTCTGCAAGGCAAGATTTAGTCTGTTTTCTATGTAATATAAAAGGGCGTCAAAAATTGCTGATTTTTTTGTTCCAGCTTCTGGTGTTTGGAAAACATATATTACAGGATCAATAAACTCTTTTGTTGGAACTAAAACAGCTGGCATAGGACCCGCTTTTTCAGCAGGAATATCTGTAAGGAATGTGTGATTTACCTTTACAGTTACAGTTTTGTTTTTGGGCATTTTAGTTGTTGTTCCAGAATAATTAACAGCCCCATTTTGATTTACTAAAAGACCAAGTGTCTTGTTTAATGTTTCTGCATATTTTTCATCATAATTACCTGTAAGAATAAGACTATAGCGTGATGCATCAAGAAGTTTTGGATATGTTTCTAGAATATGCTGATAAGATGTGTTTTCCAAAATTTCTTTATCCCAGGTATAGATTTTGCTTAAATCGCTTTTCGGATATAAAGCTTCAATCACTGCACAGTACATTTGATATGTTACAGTTCCGTTTTCCAGGCGTTTTTGATACTGCCTGTTTGAAACCGCTCTGTCTGCAGAAGAGGGAATAATGTCACCATAAATGAGGGCATTAGAAATACTTCGGCAACAGATTTCAAAATCCTCTTTTTCACATTCCAATATTATATAGCTGGAAGCAGTTTGAACTTCGTAATCAACATTGGGAATGCCAAGAATATAACCTGCCTGAGCCTGGTTGTATATTTCTTTTTGGATATTTGTTGTTAAAAGGCTTACCATAACTTCTTCAAAACCGTTGTCATTGCTGGAATTTAATTTTCCACCACGAATAGAAAGCAAAAGTGTGATTTGGGAAGAATTATTATTATGTTTTGTATAAACAGGAATTCCATTTAATAATTTTGTAGTTAGTATTTGTTCTTTATTTCTATTGTAATAATCGTTTTCATAAGAAACAGGTTTTGTTTGTGTTGCAGGAACAATGTCAGAAATGGCTTTAACATCATCATATATTTTCTGATTGTACCAGGATGCATTGGCTTTTGTTATTACTTCGAAACCTGCTTTTGCATAAGCATCCTTGTTTTTTTTGTAATCTGATGAGCCTATTATAACAAACAGATAGGGCTCTTCTGCAAGAAATTGCTCTTGAATAATTGGAAGAGAAGAATTTTTTAATCTTAAGTCTCTGTTTAAGAAATTTTGAACAATAGTAGAACCATTTGAATTGTCAAAGATTTCTTCATAGCTGGAAAAATAAGGCTCAATGGCCCACCAGGATGAAAGTTTATCCATGAAAACTGTAGTGCTGGAACCTGAAAAATTAATGTCAAAAACCAGCTGCTTCTGAAAATAATTAAATTCTCCTGGAGTAATCTGTTCAATACCGACTTTTGTTTGTTTAAGAAAGTTTAATGCTTGGGTTACCGATGTAGTTTTTTTTGCCAGATTTTTGTCTTCTGGAGATTGCAAAAGGGATTGAATAATCAGACGATTGCTGTTTTTTTTGTAAGCCGATTGGGCATTTATATAATCATTGCCCGGGATGTTTAAATCTTCCTGACTAAGAAGATTGAATTTGAAAAAAGAAGAATTGTTGTTCAAAATGGCGGCAGCAATATCGCAATCTTCCATGGAATTAAAACCAGTATATTGAACAACAACTTGAGTCATTTCAGAAGACATTTCTGGATCGTGAATAACGAATTTTTTTTGGGTATTTTTGATAGTGCCTTCTTTTTGAACAGGAACCTGATATGTAGAATAATAAGCTCCAAAGGTGTTTTGAATAAGTGAAAGAATTTGCTGGGAGTTTATATTACCACTTACAAAAACAGCACTGTTTTGTGGAGTGTACCATCTTTGGGAAATTTCAGAAAGAATAGTTCGGGCTTTTTCAATTGTTGTTTTTTGAAATAAAGGCGAATATAACCCTGAGTCGTGTTTCCAAGGTGATGATGAAAAAACTTTTGAATCTATTGCCGCATTAATTAAAGTAGATAATTCACTTGCATTTTCTGCAACTTCCTTTTTCAACTGTAATAATTGGGATGAAATAAGTTCATTTGAAAAGTCTGGGCAAAAAGCCTGCTTTGCTAAAAGAGAAAAAGTTTCTTCTGCTTTTGATGAAGTGATGGTTGTTACATATCTTGAAGAGTCTGCATAACAGTCTGCTCGTTCAAATTCAATTTGTGGCATAGAGGTTTTGAGGACTCTTGAATAAAGCTTAAAAAATCCATTAGTATTCTGGGTTTGGTTAGAAAAGCCTGCTTTTGCAGTATATTCTACACGAATAAAAGGTGTGGATGGATCTTCTAATAAAAAAACTGTTAAACCATTTTCTAAAGTAAGTTGTTGTACAGAGTCGGCTGGGGCGGCAAAAAGACTGAAAGCAACAAATAAAGCCGCAATAAATGATAAGACCTTTTTCATGTATAATAGTATAAACTAGCAAGGAAGTTCATGCAATTATGCAATCCATAAATAATGTTCTTTGCACAAATGGCGTTCTTGTTGTATGATGATAGAACTATGGTAAAAGTTGAATTGAATTCCAAAAATACTCCTGTAAAATTGGGAGCAGATATATTAAGAGGAAAGAGAAATCTTACAGAAAAAGAAATTGCTATATTAAAAAGCAATCAGAATTATATGGAAAATGATGATTGGAGCAATTTTTACGTTTCTGAAAAAGAAGGAGAATTTAATCCTTCCTTAATACAGTTTTCATTTTTTTCTGGCTTTGTTGTTTTAGGGCGGCTAGTAGATGCTACTCTTAATTATAACGACCTCCATCTTAAATGCGGCATTTCCAATTCAAAAATAAAGGATTTGATTGCCGGAGACGACTTTGTAATTAAAAATGTTGCATATCTTGATAATTACAAAATTTCAAATAGAGTAATCCTTTTTAACGTAACAGAAATTTGTTGTACAAAACATTCAAAATTTGGTAACGGAATTCTGAAAGAAGGGGAGCCGGAAGAAAACCGGGTTTGGATTGGTGTAGCCAATGAAAATGATGGTCGTCGAGTTCTTCCTTTTGAAAGTATGATTCCTGCCGATGCCTATCTTTGGTCCCATTATCGGGATGATAATGATTTATTAGCCAGATTTATGGAGCTTACTGAATCAGGCAATACTGGTAAGCTGGATACAATGGGCTTTATAGATGATGATTGTGTAATTAAAAATTCAAACATCATTAAAGATACAAAAATTGGAAAAGCTGCTTATATTAAAGGGGCCTTAAAGCTTAAGAATATTACAATTCTTTCATCAGAGGATGAAGTGTCTCAGATTGGTGAAGGTGTGGAAATGGTAAACGGCATTCTTGGATATGGAAGCCGAGTTTTTTACCAGGCTATTGCCATTCGTTTTGTGATTGGTCGCAACTGTCAGATTAAGTATGGCGCCCGCCTTTTAAACTCAGTTCTTGGTGATAATTCTACAATTTCCTGCTGTGAAGTTTTGAATAATCTTATTTATCCATTCCATGAACAGCATCATAATTCATCATTCTTAATTGCAACTACAGTTATGGGACAGTCTAATATTGCTTCTGGTGCCACAATTGGAAGTAATCACAACTCTCGAAGTCCTGATGGGGAAATTTTTGCAAAGCGTGGATTCTGGCCGGGACTTTGTTCTGATTTTAAGCATAACTCCAGATTTGCCAGTTTCGTGTTAGTTTCAAAGGGAAGTTATCAGCATGAATTGGATATTCCTTATCCATTTGCTTTGGTAAGTCCTGGTGAAAAAACAGATGAAGCAGTAACAATTATTCCAGCATTCTGGTTCATGTATGATATGTTTGCCATTACCAGAAATAAGAATAAATTTGCAAAGAGAGATAAACGCAAGGTAAAGGTTCAGAATATAGAGTTTGACCCCCTTGCTCCGGATACAATGCAGGAGATTATGAGTGCCTTGGACCGCATTATTAGATTAACTGCAGATTATTTAAAAGAACCAAAAAATCTTCAGGGTGCTAAAGATTATCTTCATCAAAATCCTGATGCACAATTTACTTTAATGGATATGACTTGCCAGAAAAAGTATGGTGCCCTTATTGCAAAACCTGTAAAAGCATACAAAATGTATCGCAAAATTGTTAAATATTTTGCATCTTCCACTTTGATTGAATACTGCAAAGCACAAGGAAAAAAAGCTCTTTCCTTATCTGATATTAACGAAATCAGAAAATTCCCATTATTTACAGAATGGGAAAATGTTGGGGGACAAATCATTCCATCAGCAAAAATTATAGAACTTTTTAATTTAATTAAAGGACGCACAATTAACAATTGGGACATGGTTCATGATTATTATAATCAGTGTCAGTCAGAATATAACCAGTGGAAAGTTAGATATTCACTTTATCTTCTTGAGCAATTATATTCTCGTCCAATTGAAGATTTTTCAAATCTTGTTTATCAGGATATTATTGATGATGTAAAAGTTGTGGCTCAGGATATTTATGATGATTCTGTATCGTCACGAGAAAAGGATTATACAGATTATTATAGAAATATGACTTATAGAAATCGGAAGGAAATGGAAGCCGTTATTGGTTCTTTAAGTGATAATTCTTTCCTGATTCAGTTGAAGAAAGATACTGCACAGTTTATTGAAAATCTTGAAAATGTGTTTGAAGGACTTGCAAAATAATTTATGAAAATTGATGGTAAGTATAAACAATTTGAATCTGTAACTCTTGAAAATAGAACCTGGCCAGGAAAAAGAATTACAAAAGCACCAATATGGTGTGCTGTTGATTTAAGAGATGGTAATCAGGCACTTATTAATCCTATGAGTATTAATCAGAAACTGGAATATTTTAAGATGCTGGTTAATATTGGTTTTAAACAGATTGAGGTGGGCTTTCCTTCTTCTAATGATACAGAATTTAATTTTATACGAACCCTTGTAAATGAAAATCTGATTCCTGATGATGTTACGATTCAGGTTCTTTGCCAATCCCGGGAACATTTGATTGAAAGAACAATGGAATCTTTGCGTGGTGTAAAAAAAGCAATTTTTCATATTTATAATGCAACTTCTCCCGCTCAAAGAAAATATAATTTTGGAAAATCTAAAGAAGAGCTGATTAAAATTGCAACTGATGGAATTGCTTTTGTTAAACAGTATGAGCCGGTTGCAGAGGGATGTAAAATCAGTCTTGAATATTCTCCTGAAAATTTTACACAGACAGAAATGGATTATGCACTGGAAATTTGTGAAGCTGTTGCAGATAAATGGAATGCGTCAAAAGAAAACAAAATCATCTTAAATCTGCCCTCTACAGTAGAAGCTTGTTTACCAAATCAGTTTGCGGACCAGATTGAATATTTTTGTACTCATATTAAAAACAGAGAAAGCTGCATAATTTCTCTTCATAATCATAATGACAGAGGAGAAGGTGTTGCTCAGTGTGAAATGGGACTTTTGGCAGGGGCAGAGCGAGTAGAAGGATGTCTTTTTGGAAATGGAGAGCGTTCTGGAAATCTTGATATTGTTACTGTAGCATTGAATATGTATACACAAGGGGTGAATCCAGAGCTGGATTTTAGTAATCTTGCAAAAGTTTCAGCAGAATATACAAGACTAACTGGAATGAATATTCATCCTAGAACTCCTTATTCTGGGGAACTGGTTTTTACCTCCTTTAGTGGCGGGCATCAGGATGCTATTAGAAAAGCAATGGCATTTCGTGAAAAACAGAGTAAAAATTTTTTATGGGATGTTCCATATCTTCCAATTGATCCCCATGATATTGGCCGTCAGTATGAAGGAATTATTCGAATTAACAGTCAGAGCGGAAAAGGTGGTGCAGCATTTATTCTGGAAACAAACTTTGGAATTATGGCACCAAAAAACATGCATCCCATTATTGGTGATGTTGTAAAAAAAGCGGCAGATGAGTTACAGAGAGAACTTTCTTCTGCAGAAGTATATGATTTGTTTGCAGAAAAGTGGCTTAATACAAAATCTCCTCTTAATGTACTGGAAATTACAGAAAAACATATTGAAGGGGAGCGAGGCGGAAATGGAGAAGAACATGTTGCTGCAACTGCTACTATTGAATGGTATGGAAAGAGACTTGTAATTACTGCCAGTGGAAACGGACCTTTGGATGCCTTTGTAAATGCAATGAAGAGAACTTCGGCTCCGATTTTTAATATTACATCTTTTAGTGAACATTCTATTGGTATTGGTTCTGACACCCATGCTATTGCTTATGTTCAGCTTTCAATGGAAGATGGAACTTCTGTTTGGGGTGTAGGAAAGAGCTCCAATGTAGGCCGCGCCGGTGTAGGGGCAGTTGTTAGTGCATTGAACTTTTATTTGAATACGGAAAATTAGTTTATTTATATGAAAAATTATATTCATCCTAAGCGGGTTAAAACCATTCTCTTTAGTTTAATATTTTTCTTATTGCTTTTAACTTCAGGATATGGGGAAGAAAATAAAACCGTTAGAGTTGTATGTTCAATTATGGATACCTCAAGTACAGGTTACAAGTCTGGTTATTCTTATGAATACTTTCAGCGCATTGCATATATTACAGGCTGGAAATATGAATATGTTTATGCAGATTTTTCAACTGCCCTTAAAATGTTAGAGAATGGGGAAGTTGATATAAAAGACAATCTTTCTTATACAGATGAACGGGCAGAATTCATATCATACTCAGAATATCCCCAGGGAGAAGAAGATTATTATCTTTTTACATCCGTAAACAATCGTGATTCATTACATGAAAAGCTTGAAAATCTTAACGGAAAGAAGGTTGCCGTTTCAAAAGGAAGCTTTCAGGAAAATGCATTTAAAAAATGGCTTATACAACATAATATAAATGTTGAAATTATTGAAACATCTGGAAGCAATGCTACTTTTGAAGCTTTGAATAGAGGTGAAGTTTCTGGCATTGTTTACCCGGGGACAAACGATGCTCGTGGATATGTTCCTATTGCCAATATTGGACATTCAGATTTTTATTTTGGTGTAAGCAAAAAACGCCCTGATATTCTTAATGAGTTAAATGAAGCTCTTAGAAAAATCCAGACTTTAAATCCAAATTTTAATGATGCTTTATATAAAAAATACGAATCATTCGATGCAGCTTCACTTATTCTTACTGAAGAAGAATATGAATATGCTAATAATCTGAAAGAGATAAAAATAGGTATTCTTGACGATTATTTGCCATTTTCTACCGAGGAAAAGGGTGAAGTTAAAGGTGTAGTTACATATATTGCAGACTGTATAAAAGAAATGACTTCTGATTCAAACAATCTGCAAATAAGTTATAAAACATATTCAACTTATTTAGATATGATTCAGGGCTTAAAAGATAAAGAAGTTAATATTGTTTTTCCTGTGACAAGTGATTTTTATTATTCTGAATTTAACCAAATTCTGGAATCAGAAGAAATATTCGAACTTTCTATGTCCCTTATTTATCGTGATTATAATGAAGATGTAACTTCAAAAATTGCCGTTACTAAACATTCTCCTTCTCAACGAATATATGTAAATAATAATTATCCTGACAGTGAAATTATAGAATATGATACTCCAGAAGAATGTTTTGAAGCTGTCCTTGCTGGAATTGCAACAAGTACAATATTCAACTCATTCCGGGCAGAATTATTCTTTAATACAACAAAATTCTGGACATTAAAGGAAATCTCTTTACCAAAACATGCTTCAATGTGTTTTGCAGTAAATAAGGACGACAGAACTTTCTTAAATATTCTAAATAACCAGATTTTAAGAATTGATAATTATGAACTTATTAATAAAACCTATGATTATCTGAAAATAATGAATACTTATACTGTAGAAGATTTTATACGGGAATATAGAGAATTAATTTTCTTTTTAAGCATAATTTTAGTTTTTACTGTAATTATCACCCTTGTAATCAGTATTATTCGTGAACGCAAACATAAAGAGGCTCTTAAAAATAGCCTTTTAATGGAAACAAAACATGTTATGGCCCGTCTTGCAATTGATGAAGCAATGGAATCTGGCAGCTGGGAAATGGAATTTGATAAATATGGGAATTTTCTAAGCTGCTATTGGTCAGATCAGTTCAGACGACTTCTTGGCTATACAGACGAAAATGATTTTCCAAATAAATTAGAATCCTGGTCAAATCTTATTGTTCCAGAAGACAAAGAACATTCCCTTAACGTTCTTTTTGATTCTGCAATCGATACAACTGGTTCAAAGGGATATAATCTTGGCATCGGCTCATAACAAAAGACCGTGGAATAAGATGGTTCAGAGCTGGTGGGAAAGCTGTTAAGAAGGTTGTTGATGATAAGATTATTTATTATGGTGCTTTTCAGGATATAAATGAAACAAAACTTGCACAGGAAAAGGCCTACAATGATTCTATAAACGACTCATTAACAGGATTAAAGAACAGACGTGCCCATGATGCATTTGTTACCGAACTGGAAAAGGATGCAAAACCTTTTGTATGCGTCATTTCAATTGACCTGAACGGATTAAAAAACGCAAATGATGAGTATGGCCATGCCGCTGGTGATGAACTAATTTTGGGTGCAGCCCAATGTTTATCAAAAGCCTTTGATGGAATTGGAAATGTTTACAGAATGGGTGGCGATGAATTTGAAGTACTTTCTACAGATCATAATGTAGATTTTAAATCTGCCATTGAAAATCTTAATCAGATATGTGAAAACTGGCATGGTGTTTATGTAAAAGAACTGACAATGTCCATAGGAGTAGCCTGGGGGGAAAATGTAACCCGCCTGCTTTTTGAAGAAATTGTTAAGACAGCTGATGAAAGAATGTATGAAGATAAACGTCTGTTCTATCAGCAATCTGGCAGAAACAGACGTAAGCAAAGATAATAATAGACAGGGATACAGTCTTGATGAGGTGGAAGTTCTGTGGATAGAGCTGGCAAAATATTTTCATCATTAAAATTACATAAATTGTGGTATATTATAACAAAGAGAATTGAATGGAGGTGAATATGCCATACAATGTATTAGAAAAGACAATTAACTCATTGCCAGAGGCTGCTGTTATCGAACTTACTCACTATGTTCAATATCTGGCTTCTATTTATTCTACAAAAGATAAAAATGCCTATATTACAAATAGAATAAATGAGTTCCTTCAAAAAAATTCAGATGCATTTACAGAGTTCAAAACTATGGAAAAAGCTTCTTTAAGTTCAATTAGGGAGTTAACAAAAAATGATACGTGGTGATATTTGGTGGGTTGATTTTGGAGAACCATAAATGATGAATAATACAATTTATGATTTCATTATCTTTTCACTTACGGGAGCTTTTTTTATTACAATATTAGGTATTTCAAGATTATTCATAAAAAAATAGGTTACATATTATCAGGAATAGGAATTGCTTCGTTCCTAATTCACACTATCCTGACATTTGATTTTCATAAAATAGATATATTCTATTCTTTATTAGTTTTTGTAGGTTCACTATTAGTATTTCTTTTTGATATTAAATATATCATGAAAAGTAATAGAGTTAGTTTTCTTGAGCAAAAATCATTTTTAGGTGTAATTTTTATGATAGTGTTTAGTTTGTTAGGAATTTTTTATTTTATTTTTTATTTTTTCTAAAAATTCCCCTCCACAAATCTTATGTTTAAAACAACTCCAAAATCATTTTTCAGCCTAGATTTTGAAAAATTTATAAAGCTAAATTGTGATTTATGGAGAGAAATGAATTTACTTTCTTTATGTAGAAAAATGCATTATATTTTAAAAGTATAGTTCTTGTATTTAACTAATAGTAATGGGAGGGAGATTTTTTATGCCTTTGATTATGGTCGAAGAAAAACTAAAACAATTACCTGAAGAATATTTGACTGATGTAGCAAATTATATTGATTCTCTGATTGAAGCTGTCTCCAAAAAAAAACTTAATCCAGGAAAGGGAATGGCATCTGCATTCACAAATTTATCCTTAATTGATAAGGAAAAACAAGCAATGGAAAAAGGAATGGTGGAGCATTATGAACGAACTCTGGTTGATTGATGCAAATCCATTTATTAGATATCTGTTAAATGATATTCCAGAAATGGCAGATGCAACAGAACAACGTATAAAGGACGGTGCGTGGACAACAATTGAAGTTTTAGCAGAAGTTTCATATGTTTTGACAAAAGTATATGGAATGTCACGCGAACATGTTTATGAATGTCTATTTCATATTGCAAATTCAGTCCATTTTGAAGACAAAAAGCTAATAATATATGCATTAGACCTTTATCATAATTATTCGATGGATTTTGTTGATTGTGTTTTAATTGCGAGAAATCATTTATATAAGACAAAGATTTTTAGTTTTGACAAAAAAGTAATTAATAAATTAATATCTTCTAATATGTAATAAGATCAATATATTATGAATTCGTGTAGTAAATCAACACAATAAATATTATTATTTTTCTGGATAATGGCATTCTTATGAATTTAAATTGATACCCACATCAATTTTCATTTGTATCATTATGCAGGAAATAACCCGATTAGGTATGTGGATCCGGATGGAAGAAATGCAATGCCAAATGTTAATGAACAGAAGTGTGCTCAACAAGAATTATTAGAGCAATGTCTAAAATACAATAATCTCTTGTTGAACGAAAATAGGCTGTTGCTTAAAATAAAAAAACTACAAATGTTAAAAACAGAATTATTTTTAGCCAGATTAGATAATTATAAAGATGCATTTGCTGCCTATGGTGAAACTATATTATCGATACTACAAATAACAGGTCAGAATTTTGATCCAGGTCTAAATGACATATCTATTCAAGATTTAGCTGAATCTGTTTCTGATTTTGATTCTGATAAATTAATACAGAATAATCCAAGAAAAATATTATTGAATGATTTTAATTATTTAAAATTAAAAATTAAAATCGATATTGAAATTTCAGATTTGAACTTTCAACTTAAAAAGATTCAAAAAGATATTGAAAATCAAAAAATAGTATTGTTAAAAGCTTATATAAGTTATATGGAGGAATCCAAATAAAAATGAAAATTATACAATCATTATTAAAATCATATATTTTAGATAAAAATGCGTATATAGAACTCCGTGAAACAAATTTCTTTCTACTTATCATGCTATACATGATTTCAAGAATACCTTATTTTTTAGTCTTCAGAATATATGAGGAAATATCCATTCAAATCCTAGGAAAAAAATTATTTTTGATTTTCTTCTAATTTTATTTCGAATTCTGTTATTAATAATATTTAATCAATTATTCATAAAAAAATATGATAATAAATCTATAGGAAAAGCTATAGTATCTTTTTCAGTAATTGATATTATTTCACTTTTTGTATATCCATTTCACTTACTGTTCAAAATAGTTAATGCTATTTTAGGTATCTATTCAATAATATACATAGCACATTTTATAAAAATAAAAGACGGGATAGAATCATCAAACAAAAAAAATATTTATCTCCATATAGCAATGGCATATATGTTGGCATGGTTTATGACAACATTTTTATTAATTATTGTTAATTCGATAAAAGTAATATCATAGAAAACTATTTTTAATACCACAAATGATTGCTATATCAGGAAAAAGAAATTGTATAGAACATAATTTTCCCAACACAAATTGTGATTTGTGTGGATAGGGTATAGAAGATGAAATAAATAAACTAAAAAAGGAGAATTCTGAAACTATTGAATAAAAAGTCAGAAAATAAGAAAAATGAAAAAATTATCAACAATTATAATTTTGCTACTGTTTTGCATGAATACTTATGCTGCACAAATTAATTTGCCAGACGGTTCCATTTATTCGGGTGAAATCAATAACGGATTATTTAATGGATATGGCGAATTACAACTATCTGAAGATGATGTGTATAAAGGATATTTCAAGGATGGAAAATATCATGGGGAAGGAATCCTAAATACATTAAATTATTCTTATGAAGGCAATTTTGAAAATGGATTAATGACAGGTAATGGATCCTTGCAGTATAAGGATGGACTTTCATATATTGGTGGGTTTGCCAATAATCTATGTATCCGTCAATTCTAGCCTCGTAAACAAATTTTACTAAGTTGAGTACACTGGTTTCCGAGGTGGAAAATGAAGGCAATACTGACCAAATCGGAAAAAGAAAGACTT
>SAMEA3663085__coassemble_53_pt1 | contig 59633 bp, 46 predicted proteins | sample SAMEA3663085__metabat2_low_PE_011 | metagenome-assembled genome bin SAMEA3663085 (sample SAMEA3663085) | pig gut metagenome | biome: pig gut; feature: pig-associated habitat; material: faeces | place: France | collected 2012
ATCAAATAATCCCCTTGCCTTTCGTATTTGCCGCCCAGTTCCTCAAATAATGATTTTGCCATTGTCTGTTACCTCCACATTCTTTTTTATTTTGAATGTCCGCAAAATCCGTCCTACATCTGTGCCATAAAGCTCTTTGAATGTTTTTAAAAGCTCATTGTTTTCAATAGACTGTAAAGTTTTAAGGATATTCATAACATTTGCTCCTTTCAGAATTAAAGAGAATTGATTATAAATTCAAGTGTCATTGCTTCTTCAGAGGATATTTTAAATTCCTGATGTACAGGTGCACCCCAGCTGTCATCACCGCCGACGCCCATCTGCTTTGCTGCAATGCGTACCCATGTGTATGTTGATTCAGGTAATTCTTCACGGTGCATAGCGTTGTCAAGCTCGTAAGCATTGTAGGGGAGAACGCTCATTTCAAAGGGCTGTTTAGTGGCTGTGAAATTAAGACCTGCTCCGTTTTCTTCATATAAATTTACATATCTCACGCCTGTTCTGTTGCCGCATTCCTGCGGGTTAAGATACTTTGTGAAATTTTCCAGTGCAGTTAATGTGTATACACCAAGTCTTGCACCGTTGTTTCTGTCGATGTAGTTTTCATCAGGACCCATTCCGTAGAATGTGAACTTGTCATACTTCTTTTTCATTTTAAAATCCATTGCAAACACAGGCATATCAGAAAGCCCCTTTACTCCGTCATACTCAGCCTTTACGCCAAGTCTGCCGTCGAAATATGCGATATATGTAACCTTGTATTCAAATGAGGTCACTGTAGGTGCAAGGAATCTGAATGTAACTTCAAGGCTGTCAGCATTTTCTTTTGTTTCAAAACCGAGAAGCTTTGCACATCTTCCTGCAATCTGCCACTGTGAGTTCTCGTAAGGATAGCCTGCACCTGTGTCGTTATCTGTGTACGCTCTGAAAAAGCTGATTTTTGGTGCTCGTGTGATGTATTCTGTGCCGTCATAAATCAGGGAGCTTACTCCGCCCTCACGCTTATCAAACTGCATTGAGAAGTTTTCGCCGTGAACGCCTATACAGAAGTCACCATACACAATTTCAGCCTTTGCAGTAATTTTTTCAGCTTCAATTTCAGGAGTTTTCACAACCTCCTGTGCAAAGGAAATCTCGTGACCTTTTTCAGCCCAGATTGTGTCTTCTGCGATAACTGCGGAAGCTGTAAGAACATACTCGCCGCCATTTTCGGGAACTTCAAGACCAATTTTCACGCTGACTTTTTCCCCTGCGGAAATGTTCAGACGGTGTTTCTCTGCCGCAAGAATTTCGCCTTCTTTTTCAAGCGTGACCTTGAAAATATATCCCTCTGTTCCAACAAAAAGATTTCTGTTTTCTATTGTAAGCACTTTGTTTTTAATGCTCATTCTGATATTGGAGTAGAGCTGCTTTGCTTCACATACCTTGGGAGAATATGTGCGGTCGGCGTAAACAATACCGTTTGTGCAGAAACCGTAATCGCTTGCCCTGTCGTCAAAGTCGCCGCCATAAACCAGTTTGCCGTTTTTGTAAAGTGCCTGGTCGATGTAATCCCAGATAAAGCCTCCCTGATATGCTTCGTACTTATCTTCAAGGTCGGTATAAAGCTTCATACCGCCGAGGGAGTTGCCCATAGCGTGCATGTATTCACAGCTGATGTAGGGCTTTCCTGTGTTCTGTTTCAGGTATTCCTCAACCTCACATGGCTTTGCATACATTCTGCTTTCCATATCGGTGATGTGGTCGTATTTTCTGTTCCACACAACACCTTCGTAGTGGACAAGTCTTGTGCTGTCAACTTCGTGGAAATAATCTGCCATTGCAGCAATATCATCACCGCAGTAGCTTTCGTTTCCGCAGCTCCATATTAGTACGCTTGCATGATTCTTGTCTCGCTCATACATTGACCTTGCTCTGTCGAGGCAGGCTTCCTTCCATTCGGGAAGAGAAGCGGGGATATTTATTGACGGCTCACAAGCACCCATCTTCTGCCAAGTACCGTGACTTTCAAGATTTGTTTCGTCAATAAGGTAAATACCATACTCGTCGCAAAGTTTGTACCAGAGGGAGTTGTTGGGATAGTGGCAGGTGCGGACAGCATTGATGTTGTTGCGCTTCATAAAACGGATATCCCAGAGCATATCTTCTTTGGTAACTACTCTTCCGCCTTCTGCACTCCACTCGTGGCGATTGATACCCTTGAAAATTATTCTCTTGCCGTTCAGACACATAATGCCGTTTTTTAGTTCAAAAGTACGGAAACCAACCTTTGTTTCGGCTGTTTCGATAATTTCACCGTCAGCGGTTATTTCAGCAGTAAGTGTATAGAGGTCAGGCTGTTCTGCACTCCAAGGCATAACATTCGGAATTGAAGCTGAAACATCTGCTGTGTCGCTTTCGTAAACCTTGATGCCGTTTTTGTCGGTAAGCGTAAGCTTTACGCTATAATCGCTTTTACCTGTAACGTCAAGCTCTGTTGTGAGAATACCATTACCGTTTTCGTAATCGTAATCAGCGATAACCTTCATATCACGAACGTGAATTTCAGGAACAGCGTAAAGATACACGTCACGGAAGATACCTGAAAATCTCCAGAAATCCTGGTCCTCAAGCCAGCTTGCTGTGCTGTAACGGTAAACCTCAACCGCAAGCTTGTTGTTCTTTTCCTTGAGATAAGAGGTAATACTGAATTCGGAAGGTGTAAAGCTGTCCTCGGAGTAACCTACAAACTCGCCGTTAAGCCACACATAGATTGCGGTTTCGACGCCCTGAAAGCTGATGTATGTATCTTTGCCGATAAGAGCCTTGTCAACGTCAAAGAACTTAACATAACTTCCCACAGGGTTTCGCTTCTGCGGTATCTGTGGAGGAAGGAGTTTTTCCTGGCCTTCCCATGGATACTGTGTGTTCACATATTGTGGTTTATCGTATCCCTGTAACTGAATATGTCCCGGAACTTTAATATCATCAAAGTTTGTTACATCAAAATCAGACTTGTAAAAATCAGTAGGTCTGTTGTCAGGGTGTTCGCAGTAGTTAAACTTCCAAGTGCCGTTGAGGGACTGATTCAGCTGCTGTCCGTTCACAGTACATAAGTGGTCGGAGTGTGCCTTTTCACGGTTTACTTCAAAAATTTCTGGATTCTTAAGCCATTCGAGTGTAGGTTTCATAAGATTTCCTCCTTAGTTGCTGTGGGTTTTATCCCAATCTTCGTTTGATTTTTCAACTGTAAGACGTGAGAGAAGAATTGTAATCAAGAGATTTAATATCATCGGTAACCAAAGATACATAAAGTGCAGCATATTGATGCAGGATTCAGGCTGTACAGCAGCGTTTGCAACATATCCGCCTGCTGCAAGCAACCAGCCTGTAAGAGCTGTTCCGATACCGCCGCCGATTTTAACACCGAGAGATGAGCAGGAATACATTGTTCCGTCGATTCGTTTGCCTGTTGTGCGGTATGTATAATCGGAGCAAGCTGCGATAAGTGCGTTAAGGTCGCCCTGCATAGGACTCATTGCCATTGCGGCAACACCTGTGAAAATCAGCATCATCGGGATATTCTGCATATATCCGCCAACCATTACCAGTGCTCTTGCGATGGTAGAAATGAGGTAACCTGTTAGATTAAGTTTGTACATACCCTTGCATTTCTTTACAATGAAGGGTGTAATAAGCAGACCGCAAATCATCGGGATATTGATTACGAAGGAGAATGTGCCAAGTAAATCTGCGTCACCTAAAATGTAAGTCATATAGTAGATTTCCATACTGAGTGTTGATGAGAAAAGCTGCGTCAGAATGTAGATGCCGCATATCAGAATGTAGTATTTATTGGCAAGAAGAATTTTTGCGGAATCAACAAGTGAATATTTCTTACTTTCGTCCTTTTTAAGTTCTTTTTTGGGCAGCTCCTTTACAGAGAATACAGAGATTGTGTTTACGATGAGACCTATGATTGCGTAGATTATTGCAACTGTTCTCCAGCCTTCAGCTCCGCCGCCACACCATTCAACAGCCTTTACAGTTACTGACTGGATAAGCAGACTTGTTCCAAATGCGAAAATGAATCGGATTGAACCCATCTGGACTCTTTCGTTACCGTTTCTGGTAATGAGTGCTGTGAGAGCGGAATATGCAATATTGTTTGCTGTAAAGAACACACCGTTAAGTAAAGTGTATGTGATGAAGAAATATGCATATTTTGCTACATCTCCCCATTCTAACGGAACGGCAAATATTGCAATCAGCATCAAGCTGCAGCCTATGTAAGGCCAGAGCATCCAAGGTCTTGCCTTACCCATTTTTGTTTTTGTCTTATCAATAAGAGAACCGAATATGATATCTGTAATACCGTCAAAGATTTTGGATACCATCATCAGCGTTCCGACTATACCTGCGTTAAGTCCTGCTGTATCGGTAAGATAAATCATAACAAATGTTGCGAGAAACGCGTAAACAACGTTTCCTGCGATATCTCCCGAGCCATATCCGATTTTGTTATACCATTTAAGATACTTCTTGTTATCCATAGAAAACTCTCCTTTAATAGAGAATACTGTTTCCATTTAAGGTCGCCTTTGTTTTTCCTGATTACATACTAACACGGTTCTTACCCTCGTACTATAAACACAATAGACTAAAATATGCACAAAATGATACAAATCTATTAAAATATCATCATATGTCTGATATACTTAAGAAAAGGAGGTATTGACTATGTTTACAAATGTTGCATATCTTCATAATTCACTTAATGATACGGTTGATACAAGCAAATCTCTCGTCGTTACAAGTTGTGGGTATTATCGGGTTCATAGCAGACCTGTCGTTGCTACCGAACGCCCGAAAGGCAGAAAGGATTATCAGCTTTTATATATTGCCAAGGGAAAGGGGCATTTTTTCTTTGAAGGAAAAGAGCATATCATAACCGAAGGAAATATGATTTTATACCGTCCAAACGAAAGTCAGATGTATTATTATTACGCTCCCGATAAGACAGAAGTTTATTGGATACATTTCACAGGAAAAATGGTGGAAGGAATTCTGGACAACTACGAAATGCCACGTGATGAAAATGTTTTTTACACAGGTAACTCCCCTGACTACACTTGGCTGTATCGTCAGATTATTCAGGAACTGCAGTTATGCCGTCCTAATTATGAAGAATTGATTGCTATTATGCTTCGTCATATTTTTATTATGATTAACCGTTATATTAAAGAGGGACGAAAAACGGGTAGCGACATTCAGAATGAAATCGAACGTGCTACCCATTATTTTAATGAAAATTACAACAAACCTCTTAATATTGATGAATATGCAGAATCGCGGTATATGAGCACCTGTTGGTTTATACGAAGCTTTAAACAAATTTTGAAAGTTACACCTATGCAGTATATTCTTTCTCTGCGAATGGTAAATGCCAAGAATTTACTTGAAACAACTGAATATAATATCTCTGAAATTGCCGAATCTGTCGGATATGATAACGCCCTTTATTTCAGCCGTCTTTTTCACAAGCACACAGGCGTTTCGCCGTCGGAGTATCGGAAGATGAGAAGCGGAAGATAGAGAGAATTATCTCCACCTGCACACACAGTCTATCCTTCCTGATGAGATTCGCTGTGTGTAGTCTGTTATTTTTCTTTAATTTAATGCCAGATATAATCTGAAACTATTGATGATATTGAATCTACGATAGTTTCGTTTCCAATTCTGAATGTTTTTAGAGTTTTTGGGAATATTGAGGTGGCAGGGAAAATTAAAGTGTTCTCTGCAATTTTTTTTTGGGTTTTTAAGCAATGTACTAAAGGAAATGTCAATTTACATTGTTTTTTATCATGCTGGTGGAGTGTTGCATTACAATTTAGGGTTTGAGATTCATTATCCCATTCAACTTTTTCCAGTGTAATTGTGGTTATGGTTTTTTCAAGTTCTTTTAATTCTAATTTACTTAATGTATCTTTTGAGAGTGTACATCGGATAGGGTGCTGGGCATATAAAATGTTTTCTGTTGATTGATTTTTTAAAATAAATTCTTTCTGGTATTTTTGAAGAAGTATGTCATCATTATTATGAAAAAGAATTACTACCATAAATACAGTATAAACTTTTGAATAAAAATGATATAGTGTCCTTATGAAAATCAATAAGAATATATTAATTGTTATTATTACTGTTTTACTGGTTGCTGGCGTAGGATGTGCCGCTGGAACTTATCTATTAAAAGCAAACCCTGGTACTCCACTGTTATTGGAATCTCCACTAACTGAAGAACCGGTTGCATTAATCCCTCAAAATCAAAAAGCTAAAAAAAATCATATTGATATGGCTGGTACTGCAACATATTGTTTTACTGATTCTCAACGAATAGATATTTCCAGAAATTTTCAGAAAAATCAGAATGGGGCTCTTGTTGTTAGGGTAAAAGTTACTCTTTCTGAAAAAGCTCTTGCTTCATATGTTGCAAATGGCAATTATAAATTTGAATATGGTTTTATTACAGGAGACGAAAAATCAACTGTTGTAAAAGGTAATGCAAATGAGATTTTAAATATTGGCAATGCGGAAGAAGATGGCGGAATTGTTGATATTTCTCTTGCCTTTGGAAAATCTGTAACAAACAATATTAATTTGCCAGATGGTTTCTTTATTTCTTCTGATTTACCTTGCCATATTCTTAGTGCTTACATTGCTCCTGTTGTAATTGGATATGATAAAACATCTGAAATTCCTTTTTATGGATTTGCCAGTAATGGTGGTGTTCTTTCTTGCTCAGTTAATGGTGTTGATTTTACAGGTGCTTCCCTGGTTTTCCCAAGTGAAAATACTAAAGATGCATATATGCCAGAAATTGTTGTTAAACTTTCTGATAAGCCAGAGCATATTTCAGATTTAAGTTCATCAGTTTATGTAAAAATCAGTTTGAATGGTGAAATTTTAAATATTAAAAATACTAAGGCTGGAAATGAAGTTATTATTCCAGCTGCGGCATTTAATCAGCCTTTTAATAAACTTACTGTAGTTGAAAATAATGTTTGCGTTAATTCTATTATGATGCGGGGTTTTACAAATGTTCATAATTGTGAAATTGCAGATCAAAATAAAAATGAAATTTTTGTTCCAATTAGAACTGATCCAGGTTTAATCTTAAAGTGGAACGTTGATAACTGGCGTAATGTTGATTATGAACTGTTTGAATGGGATCGGTTCCCTGGAATTATTTATTTTGATACTCGTAATTATACTGTTCAGGATAATTTTTTTAGACGTTTGGCTTTTTTTGCTGAAAAACAAGGTTATAAAGGTCGTTTGCTTACAAATGAAGAATTGGGAACTATGCATGGTTTTAATGCTTTAGATTATCGTCCTGAAACTTTGGCAGACTTCTTTAATCTTGCTACGGATGAAAAATTTCAATTAAACCAGGAAGAAGAATTGTTAAAGATAATTCTTTTAAAAAATGGACTTTTACTTCCTGATGGAAACAAGGTAAAACCAGGACAGGGAGGACTTGTTTCAATTTCCAGAGAATCTTATGATGCACTTCGTATCCAGTTGCTGGCTCATGAAGCCTGGCATACTTTGTTCTTTGCAGATGAAGAATTCCGAAATTATGTAGCAGCAATTTATTATACAATGGATCCTCAATCTTTGGATTTCCTGATTGATTATTTTAGAAGCCAGCCAAGTTTGGGTTATGATGTAAATGATGATTATTTAATGAAAAATGAATTCATGGCATATATTTTGCAGCAGCCTGTTTCTGGTTGTGGTCAATATTTTGTGAATCATGCATGGTGGAATACTGTAATGGCCTTTACTCCAACCCTGGCAAATTATGTTATAAACACAAAGGGAAAAGGTTTTGAAGATGCGGCCATTGCCTTAAATGATTTTGTTTTTGATAAATATGGTCTTGTAGCTGGAAATATTGCTTTGGTTCAAAGACCATAATTAAAAGCTTTGGCTGCTTCCAGAGTTGAAAGTGGACCGTGGCCTGGCATAATTACGCAATTGTCTGGCAAAGTAAATATTTTATTTTTTATGTTTGTTTGCAGAACGTATTCGGAATAGCTGGAATTTGTTGTTCCAATTGTTCCTGCAAACAAAACATCGCCTGTGAATAAAAGATTTTCAATCTTGTAAACAACAGAATCTGAAGTATGTCCTGGAATGGCCATAAAATTTACATTCATTGTGGCAATTTTGATTTTTCCATCTCCATTTAAAACGTTGGTTTTTTCACCAGCCACTTCCCAATCGGCAGCGTATATTTGTGGAGAATATATTTTTTCCAGTGTTTTAATTCCTTTTACATGGCTTCCATGATTGTGTGTTACCAAAACAGCAGATAATTTATAATTGTTATTTTCAATTTGAGAAATTATTGCTTCTGTTACTTCACCAGGGTCTACAAGTAAGGCTTCCTTTGTTTCTTCATTTGCTACAAGATAGCAGTTTGAAAATCCTGAAAGATTAAGATTGTAATATACTTTCATATTAAAGCTCCTATGGTATCTTTTTCACCTGGTTCACCGTTGTTATCTAATGAACCAAATTCAGGATCATCTTTAGAAAAGATTGCTTCACGGGTGTTTGACATTTTGAATGAAACATTTGTTCGTGTTGTATGATTAAATAATGTTTTTTTCACATTACAGTTTCTGAATGAAGTATTAATTAAAGTAGCACGAATGAAGCGAGAATTAAATAAATCTGAATCATCAAAAGAAGTTTGATGGGCAGTGATTCCATTCATGTTCATTTGGATTAAATCGCTGCCAGTAAAAAGGATATTTGAGAAATTGCATCCAGAAAATGAGGTGAAAATCATATTGCTGTGAGTCATGTTGCAATCGTTAAAATTTCCAAAATCGAAAATGCACATACGAAATAATGTATCGCTGGCATGTATGTTTTCGAAGGTGCAGTGACTAAAATTGCATCCAAAGAATTTTTTATTTGAAATATCCATATTTTTAAAAACTAAACCACTAGCATTTAACCCAATAATTTTGTCGTGAGAACTAATATAATCATAAATCTGTTTTTTGATTTTTCCAGGATCTGAAATATGATCCAAACAGTAATTTCGCTGATCAAAAATTTCATTATTTTCAGTAAACGAGGAAAGTGCCTGATTGCTACAATAATGAACAAGACATTTATTTTCTACAAACATATTTTTATTATATAGGAAAAAATAAAAATGAAGAATGAAAATCTATAAATTATTGATTTTTTTCTACTACAAAGGTGGGGAAAGTTAATGCAATGTACTAAATCTTTAAAAAGTTGTATTATTATTCTATGATTTGTTGGAAATGTAAGAAAGAGATTTCTGTGGAATCTGTTTACCGCACTAGTGAATGTCCTTTGTTTGGAGATTGATTTATGAGCAGGGTTGATTTTGTTTTCATGGATTCGGGGACTGGTGGTATTCCTTACATGCTTCAGCTGAAAAAGGTGTGTCCAACGGCTTCCTGTGTTTATGTTGCAGATACGGAGCACTTTCCTTATGGCGAAAAAACTCATGAACAGATTGTAAAACTTGTTCTGGCTCTTGTTGAAAAAATTATTTATTCTTTTGAGCCAAAGGTTATTGTTATTGCCTGTAATACTATGAGTGTTAATACTCTTGATGTGTTACGGGAAGTTTTTCCTGACCAGCATTTTGTTGGAACGGTTCCTGCTATTAAACTGGCTGCTTCTGTTTCTAAAAAACGAAGGATTGGTTTGCTTGCAACAAAAGCCACTATTGAAAATCCATATAATCTGGATTTGAAGAATCATTTTGCCAGTGACTGTGAACTGATTTTACGAGGCGACGGAGAACTGATTTCTTTTATTGAACATAAATCTTTTACTGCAACTCAGGAAGAAAGAGAATTGGCTTGTGTTCCTTCTGTTGAGTTTTTTAAACAGAAGGATTGTGATGTTATTATTCTTGGTTGCACTCACTTTTTGAATGTAAAAGATGAAATGCAGAAGGTATGTGGAAAAGAAATTCAAGTTGTAGATTCTGTGGATGGAGTTGTGAATCGGGCTTTAAGTTTGTGCAAAGGCGTTGCGGGAATGTGTCCCGCTCAGGGGGTAACGGAAAAGACCGGAGCGAACGCAGTGAGTGAGGACTTTGGAGTGCAGGGGGCTTCCCCCTCTTATTCTTCATTATATATCACTGGTTTTTGTGACAAAAATGATGAAAAAGAGTATGATGTTATTTGTGAACGCTATGCTTTAGAATTTGGTGGCGTTTTAAATTAAGAATTTATATTTTAGAATTTTTTTTAATGGAGTAATATATGAAAAAAATTATTTCTGGAAAGGTTCGTGAAGTTTACGACTTGGAAGATGGACGCATGGTAATTGTTACAACTGACCGTATTTCGGCATTTGATGTAATTTTGCCAACTATGATTACAGACAAGGGTAAGGTTTTGAATGCTCTTGCTAACTTCTGGTTTGACTACACTGGCGACATTGTAAAAAATCACATGATTTCAACTGATTTGAAAGACATGCCAGCTGAATTCCAGAAACCTGAATTTGAAGGACGTACAATTCTTGTTAAGAAACTTAAGATGATTCCTTATGAAGTAATTGTTCGCGGTTATATGTTTGGTTCTATGTATGAAGCTTACAAGAAAGGTGAACCATTCCTTGGTCATAAATTTGATAAAGAATATCAGCAGGCTGAAAAACTTGCTGAACCAATTGTAACTCCATCTACAAAGGCCGCAGAAGGTCACGATATTAATGTTACATTGCAGTATATGAAAGATGATCTTGGTGAAGAACTGGGTTCAAAAATTGAAAAAGCTGCCTTGGCAATTTACAAGAAATGTTATGATTGGGCTTATCAGAATGGAATTATTATTGCTGATACTAAATTTGAATTCGGATTGGATGAAAATGGGGATTTAGTTCTTGGTGATGAAGTTCTTACTCCAGACAGTTCACGTTTCTGGGATCTTTCTAAATATGAAGTTGGTGGAAGTCCTGCAAGCTATGATAAACAGTTTGTTCGTGACTGGCTTAAAGAAAATGGTTTGGCTGGAGATCCTAATATTAAGGAAATTCCTGCTGATGTTGTTGCTAAGACTTCTGCTATTTATAAAGAATGTCAGGCAAAGATTTGTCATAAATAGATGTGATTTAACCGCAGATAAACGCGAATGAACGCAGATTATGAGCAGGTTCGAAAGAGCCTGCTTTTTTTATGGAATTTAACCGTTCGTCTGCGTTTATCTGCGTGCATCTGCGGTTTCACTCTTAAATTTTCCCACTTTTCGTAAAATATCTAACTTTTTTAAGAAAAATCCCTTATAAAATCTTAATTTTATTTAAAACTTCCTAAAAATTTGACATACAATTCCAAAAAATCTTCATTCAAAAATGACTTGGTTGGATTTATTATAAAATCAGAAAGTAATAAAAAGTCTAAGAGGAGGACATTATTTTATGAAAAAATTAGTAACTGTTGTTGCTGCTGTATTGTGTGCAGCAAGTTTGTTCGTAAGTTGTGCTAGAAAAGGTGATTCTGCTAAATCATCTGGTGAAATTAAGATTGGTATTATTAACAATCCACCAAGTGAATCAGGATATCGTGCTGCTAACGTAAAAGATATGGAAACTGTTTTCTCTGCTGCAAAGGGATATAAAGTTTCTACATTCTATAGCTTGAAAAATGATGAACAGCTTAATGCTGCTTCTCAGTTCATTACAGAAGGTGTAGATTACATTCTTCTTTCTGCTGCTGCTACAGATGGTTGGGACTCAGTTCTTAAAAATGCAAAACGTGCAGGAATCAAAGTATTCTTGTTTGACCGTATGATTAACGTTTCTGAAGATCTTTATGAAGCTGCTGTTGTATCAGATATGGGTAACCAGGGTGATACTGCTGTTGCTTGGTTGAAAGCTCAGAACTTGAAAGAATACAATGTAATCCATATCCAGGGTGCTATGGGTTCAGATGCTCAGATTGGTCGTACAGCTGCTCTTGATAAAGAATTTGCTGCGGGAACAATGAAAAAGGTTGTTCAGCAGACAGCTACATGGGACGAAGCAGAAGCTAAGAAAATTGTTGAATCTGTAATCAACTCTGGTGAAAAATTCAATGTTATATATGCTGAAAACGACGGTATGGCTAAAGGTGCTGTAGCTGCTCTTGATGAAGCTGGTATTACACACGGTGTTGGTAAAGATGTAATCGTTATGGGATTTGACTGTAACAAATGGGCTCTCCGTGAACTCTTAGCTCAGAACTGGAACTATGATGGACAGTGTTCACCATTCCAGGCTGCTGTTATTGAAGAAATGATCAAAACTGGAAATGTTCCTTCAAAGAAAGTTATCTCTGAAGAAAAAGGTTTTGATGCTACAAAACTTACACAGGCAGACATCGATACTTACGGTCTTGGTGACTAATTAAAATGATGTTTAAGGGCGTCGCTCTTAAGCATATGGATGCGGTGTAAAATATGATATCCATGTTTTGCACCGCTTTTTTTTGCAAATATAGGAATGAAAATGGAAAATAATGTTGTTTTAACCATGCGTGGAATTTACAAAGAGTTCCCTGGGGTAAAAGCTCTTCAGAATGTAGATTTTACTCTTAGAAAAGGTGAAGTACATGCATTGATGGGTGAAAACGGGGCTGGTAAATCAACTCTCGTAAAGTGTTTAACTGGTGTTTATGAAAAAGATTCTGGTGAAATTAGAATTGAAGGAAAAGATGCTCCAGTTTCGATTAAATCTCCACAGGATGCACAGAATTTGGGTATTAGTACTGTATATCAGGAAATTACTCTTTGTCCAAATTTGACTGTTGCTGAAAATATGTTCATTGGTCGTGGAAAATATCATTTTATTAACTGGCGTGAACAGGAAAAAAAGGCCGATGAAATCTTACAAAAATTAAACATTCCTGCAAAAGCTGCACAACAGCTGGGAACATGTTCTCTTGCAGTTCAGCAGATGGTTGCTATTGCCCGTGCTGTTGATATGGAATGTAAAGTTCTTATTCTTGATGAACCAACTTCTTCTTTAGATGAAAGAGAAGTAGCTCTCTTGTTCAAATTGATGAGAGACCTTAAAGCGCAGGGTGTTGGTATCATCTTTATTACACACTTCCTTGATCAGGTATATGAGATTTGTGACAGAATCACTGTTCTTCGTAATGGTGAATTTGTTGGTGAATATGAAATAAAAGATATGCCACAGGTAGAACTTGTTTCTGCTATGTTGGGTAAAGCTATTGATGATATTTCCAGACTTCGTGAAGAACGTGGTAAATATTCTGGAAAAGTTGAAATGGTTTATGAAGCTGAAGGTTTGTCTAGTATTGAAGGTGTAAAACCATTTGACTTTGCTATTAACAAAGGTGAAGTAAACGGATTTACAGGTCTTCTTGGCTCTGGACGTTCTGAAAGTGTCCGTGCAATATTTGCTGCTGACCGTGTTACTGGCGGTAAGGTAAAAATGAACGGAAAAGAAGTTAAAATCAATAAGCCAAAAGATGCTATGGAAAATGGAATTGGATATCTTCCAGAAGACCGCAAAGGGGATGGAATTATTCAGGATCTTTCTGTACGGGAAAATTTAATTTTGGCTCAGCAGGTATTAAAAGGTTTCTGGCATCCATTTAAGAAAGCAGAAGCTGAAAAAATTGCTGATGAATATATTAAATTATTGCAGGTTAAAACTGCATCTCAGGAAACTCCAATAAAATCACTTTCGGGTGGTAACCAGCAGAAGGTTATTCTTGCACGCTGGCTCCTTACACATCCTAAGTTTTTAATTCTTGATGAACCAACTCGTGGTATTGACGTTGGTACAAAAACTGAAATTCAGAAACAGGTACTTAAACTTTCAAAAGAAGGGGTTTCTGTAACATTCATTTCATCTGAAATTCAGGAAATGCTCAATGTTTGTACACGACTTGTAGTTATGAAAGACCGAAACATTGTTGGTGAATTAAAAGATGAACAGCTTACACAAGACTGTATCATGAAAACTATTGCTGGAGGAAAAAATTAAAATGAGTGAAAAAAATACTATTTCAGAAAAACTCAAGAAATTAGCATCATCTCAATTGATTATTCCTATTGTAGCTTTGCTTATTCTTGTAATTTTCAATTTGATTAGAGACCCAAGTTTCTTTTCTATTGGAATTAAATCAAATAACCTGGGAAACAGAGTTTTAACTGGTAACCTTGTAAGTATCTTAAATGGTGCTTCTGAGCTTGTAATTCTTGCTATTGGTATGACACTGGTTACTTCTGCAACAAAAGGTCAGGATATTTCGGTTGGTGCTTGTGCCGCAATTGCAGGCTCTGTATTTGTAAAGATTCTTCGTGCTGGAAATATTTCCGTTCCACTTATTCTTGCTGGTGTTCTTGTTGCTTGTGTTGTAGCAATTCTCTTCTGTTTATTTAATGGTACTTTGATTGCGAAGTTTAATATTCAGCCGATGATTGCTTCTTTAATATTGTTCACTGCTGGTCGTCCTATTGCTTACTGGATTAACGGTGGTGCTACTCCAAATGTTGAAAGTACACTTTTAGGTTACTTAGGTGGATTTATTCCAGGAATCCCAATTCCAAGTCCAATCTTAATTGTAATTTTGTTTGTTGTACTTATTAATTTGCTTTTGAAGAAATCTACACTTGGCCTTTATATTCAGTCTGTTGGTATTAATGAAAGAGCTTCTAAACTGAATGGTATTAATCCTGTATTTATGAAGATGGTTGTTTTTGTTGTACTTGGTATTTGTGTAGCGTTGGCTGGTTCTATGAATGTTTGTCGAATCGGTCTTATTAACCACGAAAAAATCCTTCTTGATATTGAAATGGATGCTATTCTTGCAGTTGCAATTGGCGGTAACTCCCTTGGTGGTGGTAAGTTTAAACTTTCAGGCTCTATCCTTGGTGCTTACATTATCCAGGCTTTGACAACAACTTTGTATGCAATGAAAGTTTCTTCTACTGATATTAAAGCTTACAAAGCTATTGTAATCATCATTATCGTAGTAGTTGGTTCACCTGTAGTAAAACAGTGGATTGGAAAAATATTCAAATCTATTACTGCTAAAACTGTGAAAACTGCAAAAGTGGAGGCTAAATAATATGAACTTTTTGAATAAAATTAAAAGCTTTTTTGCTAAAAAATTTAAGCAGCCAATTTCTAATACAGCATTGCTTTTGACAATTACAATTTGTACTTTTATTGCAATGTATGTTTTTGCCATGATTGTATGGGGCGGTGGATTCTTAAACATTCAGCAGTTCTTTAATATTTTCAATAATAATGCTTATCTGATTATCATTTCTTGTGGTTTGACTCTGGTTATGATTTCTGGCGGAATTGATATTTCTGTTGGTGGTCAGATTGCTTTAATCACAATGACAACTGTATGTATGTTGGAAAACAAAGGTGGCAGCGTATTTGGAGCTTTGATTGTGGCTCTTGCAATTGGTCTTGCATTTGGTATAATTCAGGGCTTCTTTGTAAGTTACCTTAAGATTCAGCCATTTATTGTAACACTTGCAGGTATGTTCTTTGCAAAAGGTATGACAACAATTGTTAGTGTAAATCCTGTTACTGTAAAAGCAAATGAAACTTTTCTGAAATTAAAAGATGCATATATTAATCTTCCAGGCATTGGTTATTACACTCGCAATGGCTCTTTCATAAATGCCTATCTTGAAATTGGTGCTGTAGTAGCAATTCTTGTAGTTGTTATTATGTGGGCTGTTTTGAAATGGACACGTACTGGTCGTAACTTTTATGCAATTGGTGGAAACAGTGAAAGTGCTTTAATGCTTGGTATTAATGTACAACGCACTAGATTTAATGCATATGTGATTTGTGGACTTTTAGCTGGAATTGCAGGTTTTGTATATCTTCTTCACACAGGCGCTGGTAATGCAAGTAATGCTGATGGTGCTGAAATGGAAGCTATTGCTTCTTCTATCATTGGTGGTACTTTACTTACTGGTGGTGTTGGAAATGTAGTTGGAACTTTGTTTGGTGTAATGTCACTTAAAACAATCAATACAATTGTAATTGCATCTGGTCTTACACAGCCATGGTGGCAGAAAATTACAACAGGTTTGATGTTGTGTTTCTTTATTCTTCTTCAGAGTGTAATTCTTTCTGCCAGAAAGAAGAAGCTTGGAAGCAGTGCTGCCTAAGATGGATTTTATACGATTAAACTCCTTAAAATAAACTTTTAGCCCTGGGAACTTAGTAGCTGGAGTTCTCAGGGCTTTTTTATTTATGGGCTTGTGATTATTGAATTATTGAATTATTGAATTATTGAAGTTTGTATTCTCTAGGAGTTACTCCTGTATTTTTTTTAAAAATGTAACTGAAATAATGAGGATCGCTAAAACCACACTCATATGCAATATCATAGACTTTCATATCTGTGTTTTTAATGAGACGTTTTGCATTTTCAATTCGGACATTTGTTAGATATTCAATAAAAGTGGTTTTACATTCTTGAGAAAAAATTGTGCTAAAATGATTTGGACTAAGGCAAACTACGTCAGCTACAGTTGTAAGGGTAGTGTTCTGGTCTGCATAGTTTTCATCAATATATTTTTTTGCTTTTAGAATAACATCACCATATTTTCCAGTAATTTTGGAATCTCTATATTCAAGAGCAAAGTTTAATACATCTTCAAGAACTGTAACAAAGTTTTCTTCATCTTCTACGGCTTTTTCAACAAAGGAATGCTGCAAAATATCCGGATTTACTTCTTTGATATTTCCACCAAGACTTTCAATCAGTTTAGAAACTTCGAAAATTAAGTCTAAAAGCAGGTAAGAAGCGAATACATTAAACTGACCAGGATTATTTTTTATTAATTCCATGGATTGTGTAACAATAGCTGAAATATCACCTTTGCTGGCATATTTTAGACGGTCAACCAAAGGATCATTTTCTTTTAAATCCAGAAGACCATTGTTATCCAGTTTAATGTCATCGGCACTAATAATTCTATTTTGATTTTCAAACTTTCCTGCATCCAAAATCATTTTTGCATCTGTGTAGGATGAAGATATTGAAGTTGTATGTTCCACTGTTTTACCAATGGCGGTGATTACAGTACAGTCCTCGTTTTGGGAAACAATGTGTTCAATATTTTCGGCAACACGGAAAATATTTTCTTCTAAATCTGTTTGAGAATTCCCTTTTTGAATTATAATCAACTGATTTGCGTGGCGGAAAAAGCTGATAGTCTGTTCCCATGAAGAAGAATATGAATTTAAGCGGGAACAAGCTTCTTGAACGGTCTGCTCATTTCCAGATTTGCTTGTTACATTACTGATGAGCACTTTATAATAACGTGAAATCAAATTGATATTTAATTCCTGGCATTTTTCCATGATGTTTGTCATAGATTCCGAGCCTTTTACAAGATTTGTAAGGAATTCCTTCTGTAACAATTTATCACGGGATTTTAGTTCTTCCTTCATTTTGTTTATGTCTGAAACCTGAGTTCTTTCCTGCTCAAGATGGGATGCAGCTTTTTTTAATGCGTCTAAAACTTCATCTGCTGTAAAAGGTTTTAAAAGATAATCTTCAATGCCAATAGAAATGGCTCTTTTTGCATAGTCAAATTCATCGTGGCCAGAAAGAATGATGATTTTAATCCATGGCTGTGTTTTTTTTATGGCAGCTGCCAATTGTAATCCATCCATGAAGGGCATTTTTATATCTGTAATAAGAATATCTGGTTTAATTTCCTGAATCATGGAAAGTGCAATTTCACCATCTGTTGCTTCCCCTGCAAATGTAAATCCTTTGCTTTCCCATTCTATTTTGCTGCGAATTCCTTCAAGAACAATTGGTTCATCATCAACTAAAAATACACTATACATATTGTTCTCCCATGCATGGAATTATAAATGAAATTTCAGTTCCCTTGTTTTGTTGGGAAATGATTTTTAATCCTTCTGTTTTTTCACCGTAATACAATTTTAATTTTTTATGAACATTAAATAAACCATATACTGTGCTTAGTTTTTCAGAATCTTCTGTGGCAGTATTTAATTCTTTATTTACCTGTTCCAATCTTTCTGGAGTAAAACCTGCACCGTCATCTTTAACAACAATGCGCAAAAAATCTTCATCAGTTTGTAAAGGTTCAATGCGAACTTCAATATGGCCGCGACCTCTTTTATTTTTAATGCCGTGATAAATTGCATTTTCAATGAGAGGCTGCAAAACAAGCTTAATGATTCTTACTTCATTTAATGATTCATCTGTTATAATATCATAATTCAAAATATCTGCATAACGAATTTTTTGAATTGTAAGGTAATTTCGAATGTGGTCCAATTCTTGTCCAATGGTAATCCATTCATGGCCTTTGCTTAAACTGATTCGAAGGAATTCGGAAAATGCTTTTGTAATCTTTACAACTCGTTCAGTATCCTCTTCTTCTGCAAGCCAGATGATTGTATCAAAAGTATTGTAAAGAAAGTGTGGTGTGATTTGTGCCTGAAGTGCCTTCATTTCCGCTTTTTGGAAATTTTTTTGTTCTTCCGTATTTTTTTGAATTAGCAGTTCAATTTGTTCTGCCATTTTGTTCATGTTTACTGCAAAAGGAACCAGTTCTTTTACTTCCGGAATTGATGTGCGGGCAGAAAGGTTTCCCTGAGCAATATCATCTGAAAGTTTTTGCATATCTGATAATGGTTGTACAAAGGATTTTGAAACTGAAAGGGAAGCTAAAATAGAAACAACCAGTGTAAGGGCAATGAGTATGAGTTGTAGAATTGTTAATGTGATACTTGAACGTTTTATGGCGTTTGTTGCAATGTTAGCATTTTCAATTTCTGTGATAATATAATTCTGCATTACATCAGAAAAGAGGGAAGTGATGGTTCGGATTTCATCCAAAAGTATTTCGTTTTGTGTAACACTGGCACCGGCTTCTATTTGAGTTTCAAGTTTTGTAATATTTTTAGAAAGTGTAAGACATGTTCGGTTAGCTACTTCCAGCTGGGCCTTTGAATTTGAACTTTTTGTGCGACTAAGCATTTCATCAATGCCAGTATAAATTGTATTAATCTGGTAATACTGTTCACTATGCATAAAGTCTTTTTTTCCACAAACAATTTCCCATAATTCATTTGGAATATCATTTTTAGCAATCTGACTTATTTCATTTGCCTGGCTTACATTTGAAATAATGTTATCATATTGGGTTGTATGAATTTGAAGTACTACGGTTGCATAAATTGTAGGAATAACCATAACCCCAATAATGAATATAAAAACCAGGAGCAATATTTTTCTCAAACTCTTTTTTGCAGTATTCATTGGTAATTAGTATCCTCTTGGCTCGTAAGTGGAAAAGTCATCATTTTCCGTAAATACAGTTTCCTGCATATAAGTGATTCGTGGTATAGATTTTCCTTCTGCAATTGCTTTTACAAGAGTCATTAAGGTTGGTCCCAAATTTGGATTACATTCCACAACACAATTGAGTTTACCCTCAATAAGGGCATCAATGGATTTTTGTTCCGCATCTATGGAAATGATGATTGTTTTTTTAGAATCTATATTATTTTCTGCAAAACTGTCTAAAAGCCCAAGGGTCATAGAATCGTTATGAGAATAAATAATATCAATAGGTTTATTATTATACGAAAGACCTTTATTCTCTTTTAGAATACGATCCATAATTTCTTTACCTCTTGAACGAAGGAAATCACCATCTTCTGAATGGATAATTGAAATATTGGGATTTTGAGCAATAACACTTCTAAAACCTTCAGCTCTTGAAATAACTACAGAGGAATTTGCGGTTCCTGAAAGCTCCAGAACATTCCATTTTTTTTCATGAAAATTTTTGATTTTATTAAGAAGAAATTCCCCTGCAGCTTTCCCTTCCTTGAATCCATCTTCACCAAGAAAACCTGCATATAAAGAAGGATCAGCGGCAATTTGACGGTCTACAATAATAACTGGAATGCCAGCATCTTTTGCTTCCTGGAGAACATTATCCCAACCAGTTTCTACAATTGGTACAAAGGCAATAACATCAACCTGATAAACAATGAAAGAGCGGATTGCTTTTAGCTGATTTTCCTGTTTCTGCTGAGCATCATCAAAAAGAATCTGAATATTGTTTTCAGCAGCAGCTTCAAAAATAGATGTTGTATTTCTGGTTCGCCAGGCACTTTCAGAACCGATTTGAGAGAATCCAAGAATTAATTGTTCAGATTTTAAAGGAACTTGTTCTTGATTTTTTGCAACTTTGTTTAACTTAAATAGGGTCATAAAAAGAGTGAACCCAATGACAAGGAATGCCAAAACCAGAGATATAAACATATATTTTTTAACTTTTCTTTCCATATAAATAATTTTAATTCTGAATTATAGATTTGTCAAAAAAGGTATGGAAAACCCAACTTCTATGAATAAATACTTGCAAAATGACAAAAAGTGTGATAGTGTCAAGATAATGAGAGTTTAAGTGAGGTTTATATGAGAAAAATGACAGTTGATTACACTTTACCAAAAAATATCCCATTGCTCTTCAAAAAACGCGCCCAAGAATTCGGAAATCTTTATTCACAGGCATCTAAAGATGAAAATGGTGTTTTTCAGAAATATACCTACAGTGAAGTTTATGAAAAAATCATTTGTTTTACTTCTGCACTTAAAACTTTAGGCATCGGAAAAGGCAGCAATGTTGCTATTATTTCAGATAACAGAAAAGAATGGCTCATTACTGACATTGCAATTCAGTCTTTGGGTGGAGCTGATGTGCCTCGTGGCTGCGATTCTATGGGAAATGAAATCAGATTTATTATTGATTTTGCAGATTGTGAAGTAGCCTTTTTTGAAAATTATGCCCAGATTGAAAAAGTAACTTGTGAAATGAAAGAAGTGCCAAATCTTAAAAAGGTTGTAAGTTTTGAAGCTTTAGATGAAACTCAGATTGCAGCTGTAAAAGCTTTTGGACTTGAAGTTTTTAATTTTAATCAGTTAATGGCAAAGGGAATAGAAATTGCTAAAGCTGATTGGGAAAAAACAAAAGCTGATTATGAAGCAGCTCTTCAGACTATTGAAGCTGATGATGTTTGTACTATGATTTTTACCTCAGGTACAACAGGAACTCCAAAAGGTGTTATGCTTACTCACAGAAATTTCATGTCACAGCTTTCTGTAGTACACAATTATATGCCTGGTAAAGATGGAGAATGGTTCCTTTCAATTCTTCCAATTTGGCACAGTTTTGAACGTCTTGCTATGTATGTTGCAATTCTTTTGAAAAATGGTATTGCTTATTCAAAACCAAATGCCAGAGTTTTACTTGCAGATATGAAAGAAATTCAGCCTAGATTGATGCCAGGTGTTCCACGTTTGTGGGAAGCACTTGCAACTGGTGTTGAAAAAACAATGCAGAAAAAGGGTGGTGTTACTTATAAGCTTTATAAATTCTTTATGAAGGTTGGCAAAGCATATGCGAACTATAGGGATGAAGTAACTGGTAACATTACAAGAGAAAGAAAGATTAATAAAGTTGCAAGATTTTTCCACGGTTTGATTCCATTCATTTTATTGTGGCCTTTACGTGGCTTAGGTGATTTCCTTGTATACAGAAAGATTCGTGCTAAATTTGGAAAGCGCTTTGTATTTGCAGTATCTGGTGGTGGAGCATTACAGAAAGAAACTGATGATTTTTTTAGAGCAATCAATCTTAAAATGGTAGAAGGTTATGGATTAACAGAAACTGCTCCTGCTATTGCATTTAGAAATTATCGTCGTCCACAGACTGGTTGTGTAGGAACTGTTTTCCCTACAATTGAAATGAAAATTGTAAAGGAAGAAGATGGTCAGGTAGCAGGAACAGAACCTTTAGCAGAAGGTCAGAGAGGCTTAATTTTAATTAGAGGCCCACACGTAATGAAAGGGTATTACAAGAGACCTGATCTTACAGAAAAGGTAATTGATAAAGATGGTTGGCTTAATACTGGTGATGTAGGGCTTGTTACATTTGATGGTTTCTTAAAAATTACTGGTCGTGCAAAAGATACTATTGTTTTGCTTGATGGTGAAAATATTGAACCTGTTGGAATTGAAAATGCATTGTGTGCCAGTGAATTTATTGAAAGTGCAATTGTACTTGGTCAGGATCAGAAATATCTTGCTTCTTTAATTGTTCCATGTAAGGAAGCAATTGAAAAATGGGCAAAGAATAATAATATTATTTATGATACATACGAAGCTTTAGTTAATAATCCTCAGATAAAGAAATTGATTGAAAAAATTGTGAATGATACAATTTCTTTGAAAAAAGGATTTAGAACTTGTGAAAAGATTTTTAAAATTGCCCTTCTTTCTGAAAGTTTTAAAGTAGGTCGTGAATTATCTGCTAAACTTGAAATGAAAAGATTTAAAATTGCAGAAATGTATGGGTCATTAATTGCAACTTTGTTTTAAATAAAAAATCCCGCAGATTGCGCATAATTACGCAGATTAAATCAAAATAATCTGCGTAAATCAGCGATTTTCAGCGTAATCTGCGGGAGTTTTAATATTTTAAATATTTAATGTTATAAAAGTTTTTCCAATCTTTCGCGGATTGCTGCAATGAATTCCCAAGAGTTTAGAATCTGTTTTGCAGGAGGATTAGAGAGGGCTGCTAAATCGCCTGTCATGTATCCTTCTTCTATTGTGCTTAAAGTTGATTTTTCAAGTTTTTTAGCAAAATCAACTAAGTCTGCAGTGCCGTCTAATTCACCACGTTTTGCCAGAGCACCAGTCCATGCAAAAATTGTAGCAACAGGGTTTGTAGAAGTTTTTTCCCCTTTAAGATAGCGGTAGTAGTGACGCTGTACTGTACCATGACTTGCTTCATATTCAAATTCGCCGTTTGGTGAAACAAGTACAGATGTCATCATAGCAAGTGAACCACAGGCAGAAGCAATCATATCTGACATAACATCACCGTCGTAGTTTTTACAAGCCCAAAGATAACCACCTTTAGATTTCATAACACGAGCTACTGCGTCATCAATTAAAGTATAGAAGTATTCAAGACCAAGTTCATGGAATTTAGCTTTATAATCTGCTTCAAAAACACGCTGGAAAATTTCTTTGAAATTACCATCATATGTTTTAGAAATTGTATCTTTTGTACCAAGCCATACACTGATTTTCTGATCAAGAGCATATTTAAAACAACAGTGTGCAAAGCTTTCAATTGATTTATCAAGGTTGTGAATACCCTGAATAATTCCAGGACCTTTCATTACCTGAATTGTTTTACGGATTTCTTTTCCATCTTCACCAGTAAATACTAATTCAGCAGTTCCAGCACATGGAGTTTTAATTTCACAGTTTTTATAAACATCACCATAACCATGACGTCCAAGAACAATTGGTTTTTCCCAGGATTTTACGTTGCAGGCAATATTTTTAACAAAAATAGGAGCACGGAAAATTGTACCATCTAATTCCCCACGAAGAATAGCGTTTGGAGAAGGAGTTAACTGTTTAAGGTTGTATTCCTTCATGCGGGCTGCATTAGAAGTGATTGTGGCACATTTAACACCAACACCAAGTCTTTTAATAGCAGCAGCGGCTTCATAAGTAATTTTGTCATCAGAATCATCACGAGCTTTTAAGCCCAAGTCATAGTATTCTGTTTTCAAATCGATAAAAGGTAAAAGAAGTTCATCTTTAATTACCTGCCATAAAACACGTGTCATTTCGTCGCCATCGAGCTCTGCGATAGCATTTTTCATTTGAATCTTTGCCATAATAAGTTAATTATAGTGATTTAAGAAGGGTTGTACAATGTAAAAAATGGCAGAAAATATTTCATATTAAATCTATCTATTTTATATAGGTATACTGATTTTGTACTCTTTTACTGTATCTTATTCCCAATTCAATGTGGTACTGATAGGAGGCATCAAACAGTTGAACTTTTTTATTGGAGCCAAGATTTGCATTGTCATATGAAATAAAATAATTATTTACAATGGTCCATCTTTTTGAAATTGGGAATTCCAGAGTTCCTTGAAAGCCTAATCCCACATAGTTCATGTGATATTCATCGGTTAACTGGTACATGTAATGTAAGCCAAGAGAAGTGTCGATTAGAATATATTTGAAATCATCAAAACTATAAACGGCTCCAAAAAATAAATCAAAAGCATAGTTAATTGGATTTTTAGGAAACTGCTGCATCCCATTAAAGGTTGTTTTAAAAGGGTAGTAGGCAGAAAGCTGCAATTCTAAATCAAGAAACCATAAATTGTCAGTTTTGCAATTAACAAAAGCACCAATTAAAAAATTTTCGCGAACAAAGTTGGAACGTGTTTCCATAGTCTCAATTCGTGTAATTTGGGCAAAGGAAACTCCCTCATTAAAAGAAAGATTGAACCAGAGGGGCTTTATTTCCTTTTTTTCTTTTGCAGGTTCTTCTGCTTTTGATGAATCTTTATTTGCAGAATCGTTTTTTGCAGCAAAAGTTATTGAGGAAATTGATAATAGAAGAATTAATGAGCAAAGAAATTTTTTCATCTGTTTTCTCCTAACGTGCTGTATGAGCTAACGTAAGATTTTTAGTGTTGTTTTCAGCATCTGTCCATGTGATATATAACATGGCACCCCTTATATCCCATTCTGCATTAATGGAATAAGTTTCAGGTTCTTTGAAAAGAAAAACAATTATATTATCAATAACAGAATAGCTTCCTGAATATGAAATCATATTATCTTCTTCGCCTTTTAATGAGCCACTAAATTCTCCATCGTTAAAAAATTTAAGTGTACCACCAGCATTATCTTGCCATGTTCCATAGAGTGGAGAAGGTGTGTAACAAGATGTAAATAACAAGCCAATTGTAAGAAGTAATGTTGCAAAAATTATTTTATTTTTCATATTAATACCATCCTTATTTTCTGTTTTCTTCACCAACTTGCCAGTTTACCAGCTTTTCTGGAAGAATAACGTTTCCGTTCAAATCCTTTGTTTCAACAAGATAGCCACCGCCACCAGCAGCACCACCTTTAATTTCAAGCTTTCCATAGTCAGCTTTTCCAGGATACATACCTGTAACTTGAACAATACCGTGCATATTTCCGTTTGCACTCATGTTTGAAGTTGTATCAGTATTACCAGTAATAAGATAATATGGACCATTTGCTTCATCCCCGCCAGCCCAGAAATCACAATAATTTTCATAACGCATTGTGATTTCGGCTCCTAATCCTTTAACCTCAGCTTTGTAACTTAAGGAACCTTTTATATCACCAGTAATAGTTTCTGAACCAAGTTTATCCATGTCATTTGGTTTATGCATTAACGAAAGCTTGCTTTGTGAACGCATAACTGTAGAATTATACTCACGGAACCATTGGTCTTGAGTAATTGCACCGTAACCACGACATTTGTTTTCTGTGTCATTAGTTGGATCGTTACTACGTTTTCCCTGTCCAAGAATATTTACGGAAACAACCTTGTAATAGTAATAAGTTCCAGCTCTGGCAGTTTCGTTTAAATCTATGTATTCAAAACCGGTAATTAATTCATCATTCAGCTTACGGAATGAAGAATCTGGCTTTGTTGAGCGATAAATATTATATCCTACAGGTTGAGGATTTGAATCTGGAGCCTGCCATGTAATTCTTACTGGATAAACGTTATTGTTATTCCAGTGTTCACCTGTTGATTCAAATATGTAATCAGTTACTAATGAACCACCTTCTGTTTTTGAGGCTATAACATTTTTTGGGGCATCAGGTAAAGGTGCAATAGTAGCAGAAAGAGCTGATTCTGTTCCGTTAGAATTAACAGTAGAAACTTTGTAGAAGCCTTTCTTAGAAACCTTGTATTCGTAAAGTCCATCTGCATTTTTTGTAAGACCTTCAAGAGGAGAGTCTGTAATTTTTACAAATTCTCCATCCATTGTGTCACTATAATAAATATTATATTTGAATGTTAGACCAAAATCATAGCCTTCTTCTGCTCCACTAGCCCCAAGTGCATCATTCCAGCAAACATTAATATATTGGTCCGAAATATTTCCTTCTGAATTTAGAACATCACCGGCTTCAACAATAGAAGGGGCACTTAGTAAGAAACCAAAAGGACCTTTTTTAGTAAAAGCACTTTTTTCGTTTGTATCATCTTTTGTTTTTACAGTTTGAATATAATAATAGTAAATAACACCAGGTTTAAGGTTGTTTTCATCAGTTATAGTAGTTATTGAATAAGGAAGATTTTTTGCAATAGTTCTATAAGATGAATCTACGTTTGAAGTTCTATAAACAGTGTAGGTTGTTTTTACATTAGGATCAGCGTCTGGAGAAACTGGAGTCCATGTTAATTTAATGGATGTAGTTTCTTCACCTAATCCGTTTGTAACTGCAAGATTTGAAGGTGGCAATAACTGTGCATTTGCCAAAGTGTATCCTAAAACTGTTGATGATTTTGCAGAAGTTGAACCAATGTTATGAACTGCACTTACCTGGTAGAATAATTCTTTTCCTTTATATTTTTCATCAATAGTGTTGATATAATAATTCTGGCTTCCTCTAATTGTATCATATTCGGTTAAGTAATCTGCAGCCTCACCACGATAGATTTTATATTGAGTAGCTCCAGGTACTTTGTCCCATGTGATTTTAATTTCTGTTGATGATTCGCCTTTAGATGCATCTACATTTGCTGGTGGAGTAAAAAGCCAGCCCACAGCACAAGTTGCAGGATTTGAAATATCTGTATATTCACTTGATTCCAATCCCCGAGAAATATTTTCTGCAGAAATGCGATAGTAATATTGTTTAGTATAAGCATCACTTGTGGCAGTAGGATTAGAAAGGATAATATCGTTGTAAGTTGTGTCATAAACGTATTCTGTGATTACAGCGAAATCTCCTTCCTCTGGTAATTCAGTTGAATTTTTAGGCATTTCTGCTCGTTCAATACGATAAGATGTTGCATTTTCAACTTCCGACCAGCGGATTTTTACAGAGCCATTGTAATAACCCGGAGAAGCTATTACCTGCTCTGGGGCATCAAGGGATGTAACCACTGGTGTTTTATAAAAGAACTCTGCCAGATCTGCCCGTTCATATTTTGAGTCTAAATCAATTTGTTTTTCCCACCAGGTATAGCAGGAAGTAAGAGCAAGGGATGTAAGTGAAAGAGCGAGAATTTTTGTAAACTTTTTCATATTAGTTACCTCCCTGTGATGATTCTTCCCACCAAGGGGATTGGTATGTTTTAAATGATTGATTCTTATCTGAAGAGCCATTCTCAATTTTTTTTCCTAGTTCAAATGGGAACCATTTATAAAATTCAGTGTCTGAAAGATTTTGTTTATTAATAATTACTTTATTACTTGTATCTGTAACTTTAATATTATAAACAATACTCCAGCCTTCTTTACCAATTTCATATATAAATTCCTTTTGATATGAAGGAAGGTTTGATTCATGTTTTAACGAAATTTTTAATGGTGGCAAATAGTATAATTTATGTTCATCACTACCATTTTTCTTTTCACTAGTTGAAGATGATAAAGTAAAACCACTAACAGTTTCTGATGTAAATAGATCTGATGTTCCATTATTAAATATTGGTTTATAATTATCGAAAGCCCATGTCACTCTGTTCTTATAATCAAAAGCACTGACAGGAGAACTTGAAATAGTGAATGTACCTTTTTTATTACCTTCATAAACAGCACCCTCTAAAGTATTTGTTGCAGAACCTGTAACAGTCTTGTAAGGAATTGCTCGTTTATATAAGGCATCTCCTATGATTAAATTGATACATTTTACAAGCTCTTCATCAGTAATATCTCTAATGGCAAATACATCCTCGTATGGATTTTGGAGAGAAGTATCTGTGAGTTTATGTTTATCAGCAATAGCTACAATTGCATTTTCTCTTTTATCATCAATCATTTTAACAGCAACTAAGCGATAATAATGTTTATAATCACGAAGAACTTTTAGTTGTCCAAAGGATATATTGTCGCTATCAAAAACAGGTTCAATAATTGCTTGATAGTTTGAATTTGATTTTGCAGTTACAAGAGTTGTTTCTTTATAGTCAGATGTAACCTGCTTTCCATAATTATTATTATTTTGATCTACTGAAATTTTACCTATTGCAGTCCAGCCAGTTGTTTTATTTTTATTTAAAATCTGAATTTCATAATAATCTGGTCCAATGTTTCTGTTATTGAAGTCGTAGGTTGAATCTGTCCAGTCAAAAATTTCCTGGTATCCTGTACCGTGGCTTGCTGTAATGAAACCTTGTGGTAAAGAAAGTGTATAGCCTTTACATTTTAATTCTTTTGGTGAGTTTTCTGTATCAAAATCGGAAGCAAGCTTTTCAAGGTATGTTTCATCAAACTCAGAATTGTTATATACAACGGCATATTCATAAGTATTAGTGTCGTTTGGTCCGTATGTAATGTTTACAGACATTGTTTTTTCGTTGCATTGGGTCGGATTTTCAACTTTTTCCCATTTATCACCCTTGTTACGTCTTCTATAAACTCTAGGAATTTTGTCTGCTGGATTATATGGCTGATCCCAAGTAACAGTTACAGTTGTATTGCTTGCAGCTTTAGAAGCATTTACATTTAAGCCATAACCAAAGGTTGATGAAATAGTCTCAGACATATTTTTATAAGTAAATGTGTGGTCTTTTTTAGTTGTTTCTGCCTTAATCTGAGAATCTGAAATTTCAAAACTAATGTCTTTATCTGAAAGGACAGGAACTACTGTGTAACTGAATGGAAGTCCCCATGTTAGTTGAATCTGGTCTCTTTTAAGTGCATCGGTTTGGGCATCATCCCTATTTGTATATTCATACCAATCAGTGAAGCTTACTTTTTCACCTGTAAATTGTGATTCAGCAGAAGATATTTTTGAGCCATCATAATAAACGCCATCTTGTTTTACAAAAAGAGTATTTCCTTCTGAAATATAGTTGCCAGAAATGTCTTTTATGGTTCTAAATACTAAATAGCCATCTGCACCTTCTATTCGGTTCCATGAAATATTAATATGATCTGCATATAAATCTGGGTCTCTTGTTACATTTAAATTTGCTGGTCCTAAGTTATAAACCTGACTGTTTGATGTGGTTTCGTCTTTTTCACCAATCGTTGTAACTTCAAAATTAATTGTTTTGCCAGAAATTGAGGCATCGTCGTAACCAGATGGCTTTGTAATTACACATTTAATCTTATTGTCTTCCTCTGTAATGCTACAATTATCAGCTGTTATAAGTTCGGTAGAACCATCTGCATATTTTGCAGAAACCTTGTAAGCTTCAGTAATGTCAGTTTTTGCCCTTTGAACTTTATCCCAAACAATTGTGATTGTGTCGTAATCTGGAGTTTGCATTTCTGGAGCAGCTTTACCTAATGCATAAAAATCTTCTTTCTTTTCGCAAGAATTAGAGAGGCCTTTTATTGCTGTTAATGTGTACGAACGGATTTCTCCAGGTTCTGCTGTGTGGGTTAAAGTTATTTTTCCGCCTTCGGTTTTAATGTCAGAAATTGTTGTTCCAGATTCATTTGGTTCGCTATAGTTTTCTGCAGTAAATGGTCCTATAGATTTTGAATCTGTATATCCATCCCCATTTTTATTTCTCCATGAAAGAATGTATTCACAGTCGCCTTCAATTACATCCCAGGTGAGAATAAATTTATTTGAATATCCATCATCAACATAGAATGTTTCAACATCATCATTTTTAATTACAGGAAGAGCATTTGCATCTGAAGTTACTGTAATTTTACTTGGGGAGGAAATTTCTTCTATTATATCAGCTTCATTTGTAGGAACTTCACTGCTGTCAGATTCTTTTGTAATATAAAGCTTGTAAGCATAATAACCTTGTTGCTCATCAGGATTATCGTAACTGATTGTGTAATCATTAAGTTCAAAAATGTTATTTGCTTTTTTGATAAGATTTTCAGTTTTTCCATTTACCTCAAGTAGTTTTTTATCTTCAAGGGCATATTTAAGTGTTGTTAAATAGTATGAATAATTCTGGTCTAAATTATCAAAAGAAGTGTGGAATGTAACAGAAATTTTTGTGATTTTTTCAACTTCGGGATTATTTTCATCTTTATCGATTATATTACTTGCTTCAAGGCGGAAAGATGCTTGTGCAATTGTCCAACCTGTTTCAGAAGCAACTGATGTAATTGCAGAAGATATGTTTGCATTTTCAATATCCCCTTTAACATCAGTATAAGACTGAATCTGATATACAAATTTCTTACCTCTATCAGCTGTTTCTAATTTATTTGTAAGTTCAACCAACTGATCTTCTGTATAAGAACCAGAAAGAATTATTTTCTTTTCAGCAGAAATATTTTTTGCATATTTTGAATTCTCATTAAAACCAATGTACTCATAAATAGTAGTGAAAGCTGAATCATCTTCATCTTCAAGTTTTCGTTTAAGTGTAAAGTAAAGAGGATTATCTTTTTCATAAGTGCCATCTCCAGTTGAAGATTCAATTGTTGATGGTAACTTGAATGAAATATTAATATCTGTTGTGCTGATTCCTTTTGAAACGGTAAGTTCCTTTACAGCATCAGGAACAATTCTGTGTCCTGTTTCAATAGGTTCTGCATCACTAATTTCGTGTTTCTGTTTTGTACCAGTTTTAAATGCTTCAATTGTAAATTTATAAACTGTACTTTGTTTGAGTGATGTTAAATTGTAAGATGTGAGATTTCCTGGAATTTCAATCTTTGTTGGAGTATTAATTCCTTCTTCATATACGTTGATGGTGTAAGAAATTAAATCTTCATAAGTAGATTCAGAACAGTTTGACATCCACCAGTTTAGTGTGTAGATGTCCCCTTCTTTGTTTTTTGTTATATCAGTAATAATTGGTACAGAAATAGTTGAGCCTAATGCAATAAAACTGGGGCGGGAAGAATTGCCGTAATAATCTACAGATTTAATGTAATATGCTTTTGTAGAACCAGTTGGTTCCTGTACGGTAAATGTTGTTGCACTACCTTTTGTTTCACCAACTTTTTCGAAAGTGTCGAATTCTGTGTCTGCACTAAAAATTAAATATTGAGTTGCATTTTTTACAGGATCCCAAGAAAGTGTTACACTTCTGTAATCTCCTTGGGATGCTATAACATTTTGTGGTGGAAGTATTTTTTTGTTGTTAAACTGAGGGGCATTGCTGTTACCATTTGATGATGGAGCAGGCAATAAATCATATTTACATGAAATAAAACTAAATAAGATTAATAACGTTGAAAGAATTTTTTTGAACATTGTAAAAATCCCTTTTTAAATAAGGTCTTAAAAACTCTCAACTCTATATAATACCGAATGTTGCTTCTAGTTCCAATATGGCTTTTCTAAGAAAATTCTTAAAAATAATTGTAAAACATGGGAGAAGTGTTTCTATAAAAAATAACGTGAATTATTGTTTACATCCTATGTTTATGATATATTCTTCCATATATCTTTAGATTTTTAGGAGCAACAAATGAAACTTTGGGAAAAGGGTGCTTACCTTGTAAATGGTAAACTTACAGACGCTGGTTCTAATCCTGCTGACGGTGCTAAAAAAACTATGGCATATTCTATTTTGCAGAAACACAATACATCAGGTGACGCTGCAAAGCTTAAAATCAAATTCGATAAAATCACATCCCACGATATTACATATGTTGGAATTATTCAGACTGCCCGGGCATCTGGATTGGAAAAATTCCCTCTTCCTTATGTTTTAACAAACTGTCACAACTCACTTTGTGCTGTTGGTGGAACAATCAACGAAGATGACCATATGTTTGGTCTTACTTGTGCTCAGAAATACGGTGGAATTTATGTTCCTCCTCATCAGGCTGTAATCCATCAGTTTGCTCGGGAAATGCTTGCTGAATGTGGTGCAATGATTCTTGGTTCAGACAGCCACACTCGCTATGGTGCTCTTGGTACTATGGCTATTGGTGAAGGGGGTGGAGAACTTGCTAAACAGCTTTTGAATAAAACTTACGATGTTGCTTACCCGGGCGTTGTTGCAATTTATTTGACTGGTGCTCCAGTTCCAGGTGTTGGTCCACAGGATGTTGCTTTGGCAATCATTAAGGCTGTTTTTGATAACGGTTATGTAAAGAACAAGGTAATGGAATTTGTGGGACCTGGTGTTGCAAACCTTTCTGCTGATTTCCGTATTGGTGTTGATGTAATGACAACGGAAACAACTTGTTTGTCTTCTATTTGGCGTACTGATGCTAAGGTTGAAGAATGGTATGCTATTCACGGCCGTCCACAGGCTTATAAAGAACTTAATCCTGAAGATGGTGCTTATTATGATGGTGCAATCGAAATTGATTTAAGCGAAATCCGTCCTATGATTGCTATGCCATTCCATCCTTCTTGTGCTTATACAATTGATGAAGTTAATGCAAACTTGCTTGATGTTCTTGCTGAAACAGAAAAGCGTGCCAAGGTTTCTTTTGGTGATAAAGTAAACTTCAGCCTTAAAGAAAAAGTTATTGACGGAAAGCTTTATGTTGACCAGGGTGTTATTGCTGGTTGTGCTGGTGGTGGATTTGAAAACATTTGTGCCGCTGCTGATATTCTTAAAGGAAAAGATACTGGTAACGGTAAATTCTTGTTGAACGTTTACCCAGCTTCTATGCCAGTTTACCAGGAATTGATGAAGAACGGTGCTTTCTCAAGTTTGGTTAGTGCTGGTGCAATTATTAAAACTGCCTTCTGTGGTCCTTGTTTCGGGGCAGGAGATACTCCAGCAAACGGTGCATTCTCTATCCGTCACTCAACTCGTAACTTCCCTAACCGTGAAGGCTCTAAAATTCAGAATGGTCAGTTGTCTAGCGTTGCTCTTATGGATGCCCGCTCAATTGCCGCAACTGCCGCTAATAAAGGTTTCCTTACAGCTGCTACAGAATACGATACAGAATTCTCTGGAAAGAAATATTTCTTTGACAAAGCAATTTACGACAAACGGGTTTACGATTCAAAAGGTGTTGCTCATCCTGAAGTTGAAATTCAGTTTGGTCCAAATATTAAAGACTGGCCAGAACAGAAGGCTCTTGGTGATGACTTACTTGTAAAAGTAGTTTCAGAAATCCACGACCCAGTTACAACAACAGATGAACTTATTCCTTCAGGAGAAACTTCATCTTTCCGTTCAAATCCACTGGGACTTGCAGAATTTACTTTAAGCCGCAAGGATCCAGCTTATGTTGGTCGTGCAAAGGCTGTTCGTGATATGGACCCAAGCATTGCTGCAGAAATTAAAACTGTTGTAGACGCACTGGCTAAAAAAGATGCAGAACTTGGAAAGAAGGCTGCTGCCGCTCAGACTGGTTCTACAATTTTTGCTTGTAAACCAGGTGATGGTTCTGCCCGGGAACAGGCCGCAAGCTGTCAGCGTGTACTTGGTGCTTCTGCAAACATTGCCAACGAATATGCAACAAAACGCTATCGTTCAAATCTTATTAACTGGGGTATGTTACCATTCCTTTACAAAGAAGGAGACAAAAATCTTCCATTTGCAAACGATGATTATGTATTCATTCCAGGGGTAAAGAAAATGATTGCTGAAAAGCTTCCTTCAATTACAGCATACGCCGTAAAGAAAGACGGAAAAGTAAACAGCTTTGAACTTTCAGTTGGGGATTTAACTGATGATGAAAGAAAAATTATTTTGGCTGGATGTTTGATAAATTTTTATCGTGACTAGTCACGATAAAAATTTATAATTCGGAATGCGAAATTAGGAATTAAGAATTTGAGGGCACGACTTCTGATGAAGCGTGCCTTTTTTTTATCCACAGAGTAACACAGAGAAATTTGAAAAATAATTCTCTCTGTGACCTCGGTGCTCTCTATGTTTTTTTAAAAAAACTGGTTAAAAAACTAGTTGACTTTAAACATCTTTACTATTATCTTATTAAGTGTAATTAACACTGGAGGTAATATATGGCATTAGCTATGACTCAAGTTTCTAAAAATTATTACGATGTTGGTTCCTTTGACGCAAAAACTTATTTCGCTGAGCTTTTGCGTAATGTTGCAGAAGGAAAAACAATTCGTATAACAAAAAATGGAAAACCTGTTGCTATAATGCAAAGTCCACAGAAAGCTGCTAATTCAGAAGCAATAAAAGCTGTAAAAAGATTAAGAGAAATACGAAATGAAATTGTTCAAAAATCAGGTTCTATTACTGTAGAAGAAATTAAACAATTGCGTGATGAGGGGAGAAAGTATTAATGGATAACAGTATGATTGATGCAGATTTGCCCTTATGTGTTTTTGATAATTCTTATATGGTGTCTGCTCTCTTTTCGATTTATTGTGATGATGAAGATACAGATGCTTTAGACTATGTTGAAAAGATTGTTAATAATAATGGGCAAATATATGTTCCTCAGTTATTTTGGTTCGAGTTCTGGAATGTTCTTGTAACTTCTACAAAAAGAAAAAATAATGGAAATGATCCACGTATAAATCAAATACAGTATTCAGAAATTATTCAATTAATTGCTAAACTCCCAATTTATACAGACCCTCAACCGGATTCAGAGACATTGCAGCGTATTATGGCTTATGCCCAGGAATATGGCTTGTCATTTTACGATGCAACTTATCTTGAACTGGCAAAGCGTTATAACATCCCTTTGAAAACTTTTGATGATGACTTGTTGAAGTATAGTAAGTAATTCTATTTAAAGTTATAATTTTTACAAGTTATAATTTTTATTGGAGGGTATATGAAAAAGTTATTAAAATCAATTATTCTTACTATCGCACTTTCAGCTGCCGCAACTGCAAGTTTGAGTGCATCACCAGGGGCAATCAATTTTAACAATATTCCACAAACTGAAGAACTGACTGAAAAAATCTATACTTTCATGACAACCTGTTATGGTAATTTAAGATACTGGACAAATCAGACTTATGATGAAAAAGCTCAGTTGGCTCAGGAATTGTTGGATGACCTAAATGCAATTAAAAAGCCAAATGTGGATGTTCAACTGCTTAAACTTATGGTAATGCGTTGTCTTTACAATCAGGATAAATGTACTCCAGAAGAAATGGAAAAGATGTATAATAGCATTGTAAAAAAATTCCCAAAATCTGCTGAAGTTCACTGGATTTATGGAAATTATCTTACAACAACAACCCATAGCGTTCAGGCTTTGGAAGAAATGGACAAGTATTATGAAATGAGAGATGGCTATGTTAATCTGAATTTTATGGAAGATTATACTGTTACAAATATGGCTTGCGATAAAAAACTTCAGGCTATGGTCAGTATCTTGACTTTTGCCAGTGTAATGGGAAAAGATCCAGAAGAATATGAAGTGTATAGAAAATTAAAAAATCAGATAATTGAAAGTTCTGTAACAAAAAGTTATACAGCTGAACAAACCTGGACTAAAAAACTGGTAAAACAGGAAGGGGATGTAAGTCATTATAATTTTGAAAGTTCTATGCTGGGTGCTTCAATTCCTGTTCAAGGTCAATGGGGATTAGAATATTCTGGTTATCAGGATAATCAGATTGCTTACATTGTTATTACTCCTGATTCTTATAAGGTGAAAGATAAAAATGTTGGCTTCTCTGTGATTATTTTTATTACTCCAAAAGTTTCTTCAGTAATGGATACTTTAGACAATGCAAAAATCCAGAAAATTGAGAAAAAAGAATATAATGGTGTTAACTGGACTGTTTACACTTATGAAGACAAAAGTCGTTATCAGGATTTTAGAAAAGGTGTAAAAGGTTATATTTATGAGGCAACTATAGAACCAACTATGTATTCAGGTTTTAGGTGTGAAACTCCTCTAAATTTAAATCTTATGCTTTCTCAAAACGATGGTGATAATCAGGTAAATTATTATAAAACAAAGCCTGCTTATACAAGACTTCCTGCTAAATTGCAAATTGAGATTTTTGTAGAATCATGTAATGCCATTGATAAAGAAACTAAAAAATTCCTGGATCAGTTCATGTCAGAAGCAATATTTGAGTAATCAGACAAAATGAAAAAGAAGTTGTTTTTAAGTATCAGTATTCAAATCTCCATATTCCTTGTTATTGTTGCGTTTATGCCTGTTGCAATTATGATGGCATTGAATACTTACGAAAAACAGCAGCTTTCAATGATGGAAAACAGCAATGTTCAGCAGGGACGTCTTGTTTCCAGTGCAATAAGTGCAAAAGACAGGACTTCCGTTGATGTGGAATTTGCCGCTTCCTTTATGCACAACATGAATAACAGATTTGATTCGCGTATTCGTATTTTGGATAAAGATGGCACCTTGTTGTTAGATTCTGCAAAACTGAATTTGGTAAAAGCAGAAGTTAACAGTACTGGAACGGCTAATGAGAAAAAGTCTGTTAATAAATCTGATAATAGTGTTTCATATGATTTATATAACGTTGATGAAGCAGAGCCAGAAAAAGAAAGGGAAAAAGAAAAGGAAGGAGAACCTTTTCTATATAGATTTTACTCTTATCCAATCCGAATATACAGAAAATATTTTCTTCCTCCAAAAGCCGTTAGCTATGACAGTGCAGATTTTTATTCTGATAAAACGGTGTTTGATGGTGATGAAGTAAAGGCTGCCATGGCTGGAAATTACGGGGCAAAAACCCGTATCTCTTCTGGAGGGCAGGTTAGTGTTACTTTATATTCTGCTATTCCTATTCGCGGTAATGATGATGTAATTGGAGTTGTGCTTGTAAACCGCTCAACATATCGCATTTTGCAGAATCTTTATGAGCTTCGTTTAGATTTAGGCCGAATCATGTTGCTTTCTGTAATTGTGGTTATTCTTGTTGCAATTTTCCTCGCTCTTCGCATAAGCCGCCCATTGCGAAAACTGGCAAAACAAACATCAGAATGTGCAGATAAAAAAGGAACAATTCGCTTTACTGAATTTACCGGGCAAAAAAGAATTGATGAAATTGGTGATTTATCCAGAGCCTTTTCATCTCTTATTGAACGACTTAATAAAAGAATAAAATTTAGTCAGGCTTTTTCTTCTGATATTTCCCATGAATTTAAAAATCCACTTACTGCAATCCGAACTTTAGGTGAACTTTTAGAAAATAATGAGCTTACAAATGAAGAACGCACAGAGTTTAGTCAGGCAATTATTGATGAAGTTACACATCTTCAGGAACTTTTGAATGGTATCAGAAATATTTCGAAAATTGAAGCTGGGGTTTATGAAGGTGGGGAATCAATTGAATTGATTAGTTTTACTCAAAATCTGATTGACCGCTGTAAGAAAAATTATGCTGGAACAGATATAAAATTAGTTGTTCAAAATAGTTTCAAAAAAGAAGAAACTGTTGTTGACTCAAATAAATCAAATGTTAGTGAAATTATTGTAAACCTGCCTCAGGAATTATTGGAAATTGTAATTATGAATCTTGTAGATAATGCTGCAAGTTTTGGAAGTAAAGTTCAAGTTTTATTGCAGGCAGATATTATTAAAGATAAAACTCAAAATATTTTGGTTGCTGTTGAAGATAACGGTCCTGGAATTTCTATGGAACAACAGGAAAAGATTTTTGAACGATTCTATTCGGAACGTAAAGAAAGCCAGAAATCAAATCACACTGGACTTGGGCTTTCAATTGTAAAGGCTGTTACTGATAGTCTGGAAGGCGAAATCAGAATTGAAAAAAGTCAGAGTCTGGGTGGTGCAAAATTTATATTCCAGACTGAATGCTAAATTAATAACATAAACTGGGCAAACTTGAAAAAAAAGACTGATACTGATTTAATATAAATATGACAATCGCATTAGTAGATGATGAAAAAAATGTCCGCTTGGGATTAAGAACTGCTCTTTCAAAAGAAGGATACACAATTCAGGAATATTCCAACGGACAGGAAGCTTTTGATTCAATAAAAAACGGAATTATTCCTGATATTTATATTCTTGATATTATGATGCCTGTGATGGATGGAATAACTCTGCTTAGAAAAATAAGAGAGATGGGATTAAATGTGCCTGTTATGTTTCTTACAAGCCGTGATGAAGAATTTGATAAGGTTCTTGGTTTGGAATTAGGTGCAGATGATTATTTATGTAAACCATTTTCCATTAAAGAATTAGTTGCAAGAATTCGAGTGATTTTGCGTCGCTGTGTAGTAAAAGATAAAACAGATTTGAATCAGGATAATCTGGAATTTATTACTTGTGGAAATATCAGACTAAACGAAAGTACATTTACTGTATATGAAAATAATCAGCAGGTTTCATTAACTGTAACAGAGTTTCGTATTTTAAAAACTTTTCTTACAAATGCCAATCAGGTTTTAACTAGAGAACAGTTATTAGAAGCAGCTTATCCCGAAGATACTTATTTAAATGATAGAGCAATTGATTGTCACATAAAACGCCTTCGAAAAAAAATTGCCAGCGATAATATTGAGACTGTTTACGGTTTAGGGTATAAGTTTATTTCATAAATTTCTCTTATTCAAAGAATTGTGATATAATGCTATTTTGTATTTAGCAGGAGATTTTTATGGTAGATTACACAGAAGGTAGTGGAAAACAGTATCATACAGGGGTTGGCCCAAATGATATTGGTAAATATGTTATTATGCCAGGAGATCCAAAACGTTGTGCTAAAATTGCAGAACATTTTGATAATCCACGTTTAGTAGCAGATGTGCGAGAATATACAACCTATACTGGGACTTTGGAAGGTGTCCCTGTAAGTGTAACTTCTACAGGCATTGGAGGCCCATCAGCTTCCATTGCTATTGATGAACTTGCAAAATGTGGTGCCCATACTTTTATTCGTGTTGGAACTTGTGGTGGTATGCAGGAAGAAGTTATGGGTGGCGACATCGTTATAGCAACTGGTGCTATCCGAATGGAAGGGACTAGTCGAGAATTTGCTCCAATTGAATTTCCTGCTGTTCCAAATATTGAATGTGTAAATGCTCTTATAAATGCTGCTGAAAAAATAAAAGCTCCTCATCATGTGGGAGTTGTGCAGTGTAAAGATTCTTTTTTTGGTCAGCATGAACCAGAAATTATGCCTGTGAGTTATGAACTTGAAAATAAATGGCAGGCATGGCTTAGAATGGGTTGTCTTGCCAGTGAAATGGAAAGTGCAGCTTTATTTATTGCGGGGCAATTTTTGAAAGTTAGAGTTGGCTCTTGTTTTCTTGTTGTAGCAAATCAGGAACGTGCAAAAAAAGGTTTGCCAAACAAACAGGCCCATGATACTGAATTGGCAATTACAGTTGCGGTTGAAGCTTTAAGAGATCTTATAAAAAAAGACTTGAATAAGTAGTTGGAAAAGAAAGATGAAAAAGAAGATTGCATTACTTTGTTGTGGTTGGCACGATGACTTTATTATGGATTTTGTTGAAGGAATGAAATCTGCTCTTGAACCGGAATCTACTGATATTTATATCTTTGGCTGCTATAGTTACTCTGAATTTTCCGGATATCCAAATTATACAGGGTATTCAATTTATAAACTTATTAATTATGAAGATTACGATGGAATCATTATCCTTGCTGATTTAATAAACAATACTCGTGTTTTGGAAAAAGAACGCTTGCGTATTTTGCAATCTGGAAAACCTGCTGTTTCTATTAATGCAAGTCTTAATGGAATTAGTTGCATTAAGGTGAATAATTATTCTGGAGCCTATGAATTAGTTGATCATTTAATTAAAAAGCATGGAGCAAAGAATCTAGCCCACTTGTCTGGACGTGAAACTTCTGTTGATATAGCAGAGCGTTATAAAGCTTTCAGATTCGCTCTTCAGGATAATAATATTAAAATTAATATGGACCAGGTTCATACTATAACAGCCAGTTCATATACTGATGCTTATGAATTTGGAATTGATTATTTTAAAAAAGGTAATCCTCTTCCTGACGCTTTCGTATGTGCTAATGATTTAATTGCCCTTGGTCTTATAAATGCGGCAAATGAATCTGGTGTAAAAGTTCCAGAGCAGTTAAAAATTGTAGGGTATGATAATCTTTTAAAAGGACAATGTTCAACTCCTGCACTAACAAGTGTAGATGGAAAAGTTAACTTACTTGGTTCTGAAGCAGTAAAATTTCTTTTTGCACAAAAAAAAGATGTTGAAAATATTAAAATTCAATCATCAGCAGTTTATAGAAATACTTGTGGTTGTGATTATGCTGCAGATTGTTGTGAGCAGTCAAAATTTAGCACAGAAATTCTTGCCGAAACAAAAAGTAAGGATGATTTTACACAACAGCTTCAGGTTTTGGATGAAGTATTTACAGAATCAGCAGATGTTTTTACGCTTCTTACTAATTTAGAAATATTTTTTGCCCGAAGTCATAAATTTGAAGGCTCAGATTTCTGTATTTTCTTAAAATCAGACTGGTCTTCTGTTTTGATAAATTCTGCTGAGTCTTTGCCATTGAATCTTTCCTATGGACAGAATGTTCAGTCTATAGTTTCAATTCAAGGTGGAATAAAATATCCAAGAGAAATAATTAACACCAGAGATTTGATTCCTTCAAAAATGCATTCTGCAGAAAATAATATTTTTGTTTTTTTGCCAATTTATAATCATTCCTATGTACATGGATATTATGTTACAAAAAACAATCTTGCTATGATTAAAAATCGTTTTGGTTATAACTGGAGCCGAAACTTTGGAAATTCCATTGAACGTTTTAGAAAAAGAAATATGTATAAACAAATGAGTCAGCAATTTCTTCGTTTGTCTACAAGAGATGCTCTTTCTGGAATGTTGAACCGTGTTGGCCTGGAAAAACTGGCTAAACCTTTTTATGCACAAAACAAGAAAAATGGTCTTACAACAGTTTTATTCTTTGTTGATATTAACAAAATGAAGCTTATTAATGATAATTTTGGACATTTACATGGAGATCTTGCTGTAAAAACCATTTCTGCTGCAATAATGGAAGTAATTCCAAAAAACTGGTTACCAATAAGATATGGTGGTGATGAGTTCCTTGTTGTTGGAAACAGTAAAAATTATAATGGTGAAGATTATTGTCAAATTATTACTGAAAGAATCAGAAAAAAAACTTCGATTATGCGTTTACCATATATTCTTTCTGCCAGTGTAGGAACCTATTCCGTACCAGCTAGTTCTTCTTTAACCTTGGAGGAAGCTGTTGAAAAGGTTGATGATATTATGTATCAGGCAAAGCAGGAATTCCACAAAACAAACTAAATGGACATTTTATGACAATTAATTCAAAACAACTTAACTATATTTTAGATAATACGCCAGCAACTCAAAATATTATGCTTGTTGGTAAGCACGGAATTGGTAAATCTCGAATTTTGGAGGATTATTATAGCAAGAAAGGTGCAAAGGTTGTTACCCTTTTTCTTGGACAAATGAGTGATCCTGGGGATTTAATTGGTTTACCTGAAAAAAATGAAAAGACAGGAAAAACTGATTTTATGTTGCCCTATTGGTTTCCTGTTGATGGTGAACCAGTAGTGTTATTTTTAGATGAGTTGAATCGTGCCAGACCAGAAGTTTTGCAGACCATTATGGATTTAACATTAAACCGTAAACTTGCAGGAAAGAGTCTGCCTAATGGAAGTAGAATTATTTCTGCAGTTAATAACGGAAATGAATACCAGCTTACAGATTTGGATCCTGCTTTAGTAAGTCGCTTTAATATTTATGAATTTGCTCCAACGGTAGAAGATTGGCTTTTATGGGCTCAAAGTTCTGGTATTGATGATAGAATTATAGCTTTTATTTCTGAAAATCCTGAATATTTGGATGGAGATATGAGTTCTCCAATAGATGGTCTTGAACGTACCCCTGACCGTCGTAGTTGGGAAAGAACTTCTGCAATAATAAAAAATCTTGAAGCACTTTCTGATGATGCAAAAGCTCTTGTAACTGGGATTATTGGAAATAGAGCTACCGCTGACTTTTTTAGATTCGTTTTAAAAAATGATGTACCTGGTGCAAAACAATTGCTTACACATAATTTTTCAGATTATGAAAAACAAATTTTAGAATATTCAATTCCTCAGCTTACCCAGATTAATGTTTCATTATTCAGATTTATAGAAAGTCATTGCTTTAATGAAAAAGACGAAATGAATATTGCTAAGAATCTTTTTAAATATTTTGATTTTCTTGGAAAGAATGGAAAGTCTGAAATCCAATCTCATTTTATTGGTTTATGCAATGCAAATTCTTATCCTGAAACTTTAGTATTTATTAGTACAAAGGTTCCAGAATTATATAAAAATATTATGACTTTTGTAGAAAAATTATAATTTGATTTTTCCCTTTGAGTGTTCTAAAAGCATTGCTGCAAAGGAGTCAAAATCACTTGTTGCAATTTCTCCCTTTAATGTAACGTTTGTATCAAAAGTTTCTGTAACATTATATAAGGTATAATTTTCCATCAGTTTCTTTACCAGTTTGTGAGACGAATAATCAACAGAAAAACAAAAATCTTTTTTTTCGATTAGGGGAACAAAGGCATTTAGTTCATTTGCTTTTAAAATAACGCTTTTTGCTCCTCCAGAGTAGGCTTTTACAAGACCCCCAGTTCCTAAAAGAGTGCCTCCAAACCATCTGGTTACAGTGAGCATAACATTGGTACATCCACGCCCTTTTAATACATCTAAAATTGGGCGGCCGGCAGTTCCAGAAGGTTCTCCATCATCACTCATGCCCATTACTTCTCCTGCAGTACCAGTTATAAATGCGTGGCAGACGTGAGTTGCATCATTATACTTTGTTTTTTGCGCTTTTATAATTTCTCTTGCCTGAGCCTGAGTTTCGCAAATTATCAGTTCTGAGAGAAATCGGGAGCCTTTTATAATTTCTTCAAAAGAAACTTCCTGTTCAAGAATTTCCATTATTAAAACAATTCACCGTTTTTTGGTTTTTCACTTTGTACAGAAATAGTTTGAACTTCCTTGGCAGCTATTCGTACACCTTTTGCTTTTAATGATTTTTCTTCATAAGCAGAAGCTTTAAAGTTTTCTTGTAAAATCTTTAATTTTGGTTTTTTTACATAATTTAATGTAAATGAGAAGTCTTTTCTTGTATCAATATGAAGCACTTCCATACCGTCTGGAGCAAAGAAATAATCTCTGTTCATGATAAAGGCTGTAATTTTACAGCGTTTGATATAAACATACTGAGTTTCAGGTTCCCTATAAATAATAGTGAAAAGAACTTTAGAAAGACTTTCTTTATCTGCAAAGCCACAGAATTTCATTTCTGGACCTACAAATAATTTTTTTGGACTTTCTGAAACAGAGAAGATACCGCTTTTTCTTACATATAATACTTTGTCGTAAGGAGTAACCTTGAAAAGTTCAACGCCACCAGAAACTTCCATTCCAAGATAACCTGATTTTTCATCATAGCGTAATGGAATATCTCTTTTTGTAACTGCTTTTACATCAACAGTTTTAATATTTGTAATCTGAGTTCTTCTAGAAACAGATTCTGCATTAAGTTTCTTTTCAATACCTTCCAGCCATGAAATTGCATATTCAACAAGATGTTTAAGAAGCTTGTTTATTTCCTTTATTCTTGCATTAATAGCTTCAACTTCAGCTTTATTTTTGCTCATATCATACAAAGAAATACGGCGGATTGGAATTTTAAGCAAGTGATCAACATCTTCATCTGTAATATCTCTGATTAATTCCTTTTTAAATGGAATAAATCCGTTTTTTACAGCTTTAATAACCCCTTCTTCAGTTTTTTGTGTTTCAATTTTCTTATAAATACGTTCTTCTACAAAGATTCTTTCCAAAGTTCGAAGGTGAAGTTTATTCATCAATTCGGCTTTTTCAAACTCAAGTTCTTTTTTCAGAATTCCTACAAGTTGTTTTGAATGATATTCAATAACTTGTGTACATGTCATTTGAACCGGCATGTTATCTTTGATTACAAGAAGATTACAGTAAACTGTTTGTTCACATTCTGTAAAAGCATATAAAGCGTCAACAACATCTTTTGTGTAAACACCACGTTGCAGTTTAATTTCAATATTAACCTGATCTGATGTGTAATCCTGAATAGAAGCAATTTTTACTTTACCGTTTTTTGCAGCCTTTTCAACTGAATCACAAAGACTTTCTGTTGTAGAACCATATGGAAGTTGGGTAATTACAATTTTCTTTTCATCACTAGTGTCCATTTTTGCACGAGTAATGATTTTGCCAAGACCGTCCTGATAATCACTAACATCCATTAAGCCACCAGTAGGGAAGTCTGGATAAAGCTGAAATTTTTCCCCACGAAGACATTTTTTTTCAGCATCAATTACTTCGTGAATATTGTGACTGAGGATGTTTGTACTCATTCCTACAGCAATACCTTCTGCACCCAAAATCAGAATTAAAGGTAATTTTGCACTAAAAGCTACAGGTTCAACATCACGGCTATCATAAGTTTCTACATATGGAGTGATATTTGGATTTGTATTTAAAATATCTTTTGTAATTGGACGAAGACGACATTCAATATAACGAGGAGCTGACGCCCCATCACCTGTGAAAAGATTACCAAAGTTTCCTTGTTTATCTATAAAAAGCTCTTTATTAGCAAGATTAACAAGGGCAGTATAAATAGATGCATCACCATGAGGATGATATGCCATTACCTTACCAACCACATTTGCAACTTTTGTAAAACGCCCGTCATCATTTTTAATAAGAGTATGAATGATACGGCGCTGAACAGGTTTTAATCCGTCTGTAATTTCTGGAATTGCACGATCACGAATAACATAACTTGCATACTGAATAAAATTCTGATCGAAAAGATTTTTTACATAAGCCATTGGATCCCCACCCAAAAAGAAAATATGTATACAATTATAAAGTAAAATTCTAAAATTCACAAGTTATATGATCTTTTAATGAAATGGAACCTGTGAACCATTTTTTCTTATAAAATAATCCTAAAGAATATTCTATTTTAATTTTTTCTGGCTCATATCCATTTTCAAACAATGTTGCAGATATTTTTGAACTTGCAGAAAATTGTCCGCTGTTTTTAATTCCTAGTGATATTGACTGTTCATTTTTCCAGTTTTTTTCCGACTGATTTTTTATAAACAAATTCTCTGGAGGATAAAATGTAAAATTCATATCCGTAGAAATAGAAATACTTTTTATTATAAATGAAAGTCCATATTTAATATTAAAATCATTAAAACATAAAGCAGTGTCTGGTTTATAGGAAAAGTTCATATTTGAAAAAAATGAATTTGTAACTTTTTTGTTTTTTAAGCTTAATCCAAGGCTTGTTTTAAAAATGTGCTGTGTATTAAATAAATCAAAATCACTATATAAAGTTATTCCTTTTTTTAAAGAATTATTAAGTTTTGTTTTTGATTCATTTTGAAGATTTATCTTTATTTGAATTTCTTCTTTTAATTTATTGCCATTGGTAGAAAAAAAAGTATGGAATTTCGTGTTATTGTTAAAGGAACCAAAATTAAAATATTCACTTATGTTCAAACTGGTATTTTTAATTTTAAATTCATTTTCATTTCGGAAAGTAAATAAAGCATTTCCAAAAGGACTAAAATATAAGTTTACATTGAATAAAGTTTTGACTTTTTCTTTTGCCATATTTGCTTCTAGTGAAATAGCAGGTTGAAAGCCCTTTGAATATAAATGTTGGGATAAAAACCAAGAATCATCTTTTAATTCATCATAAGAAAAAAATCCTGCTGTTAAAAACAAATTGTATGTGGTTTTATTTACTACAGTTTTATCTTTTGTTTGTATTACATTATTAATGTTCCAGGTGAAACCATTGCTAATAGCAAAATTTTTATTAAAAGGTGTAAAAAAGCCACTGATATAAAATCTGTTTTTATTTTTATTTGTGAAAGAATATTGAGTATAAAAACTGAGAGGTTTTGAAAAGGAATCAGAATTTTCAAAATCTGAGATGATTCCTAAGGATGATATGTTAGCCATAGAAAATGGAGAGATTGTTGAGGATAGACTGGGGTTATTCAGATTAGACACAGAGCCTTGAAGAACAATATTTCCAGATTCAATAGTTAATTTGTTTGCAGCCCCTGAAAATGTAAAGCTGGTACCCCAGGAGACTTTTTCATGCATCAGATGAACAGTGGCACGTAGCAATTCTGTCTTTACGCTGAAGTTTACCTTTGCATTTTTTTGAAGATATAGGGGGAGTGGAGAAGAGGATGATTCTTCTGCAGCCAGCACAAACATTGAAATGTTAAATAAAAAAGCAATTAACCATATTTTTCTCATATATGATTAATTGCCTTAATTTGTAAAAAAAGGAGTATTTTAGGAAAAAATCTGTAAATTTTTTAATTATTTGTTACGGTTACATAGCTTCCAGCTTTGCTGAAATCAGAAATCTGTGCAATTTTTGCCATCCAGTATTCAGCTTCGCTTTTTGTTGTATAAGGACCAACTCTAACACGATAATATAGTTTTCCGTTCTCATCTTGATATGTGTAAATATCAGAGTTTATTTTACTATCTGAAAGAATTGCTCTAGAATTTTCTGCAGTTTTCTTGTTTGTGTAAGAGGCAACCTGAACCCAATATCTTGTTACAGGTTTTTCTGTGGTTGTAGAAGCTGCAGATTTAGTAGAAGCTGTTGTACTTGAAGTTGTTTTAGTTGTAGTTGAACTTGTTTTAGCAGTTGTAGTTGTTTTAGTTGTAGTTGTTTTAGTTGTAGTTGTTTTAGCAGGAGTAGAAACTTTTGTTTCTGTTTGTTTAACACTTGTAGCTTTTTCAGTTTTTTCTGCAACTGCAGCAGATTCTTTTTTAGGTTCTGTAGTTCCAACGTAATATTCAGTTGCTTCGTTTTTTACAACAACATCTTTATTTTCAACAGTTGTAGTTGTTTCAGGAACAGTAGCATTTTCAGAAACATACTGACTTTTTAAAGTGTTTAAATCAATTGTAGTTCCATCCTGATTAAGATCAAAAATAGTTGTATTTTCTGATACTACAAACATATCTTTAACCTGTACAGAATCAGATGAATTTTCAACAGCTTCTTCTGTCTTCACAGGATTCTGCTGAGTATTTGCAGGACTAGACCATCCGTCTGAATAATTATTTTTTTCTACAGGAATTATACTTGTTGTCTGAATTGTTCTTGATGAAGACTGGCTAAAAATTAAAGCTACTCCAAGAACTACTAATAAGAAAACGCTGACTGCAGCAATAATCCATAATGTTTTTCTCTGTTCCATAAAAATCCTCTTTTCACCGGAAAATACCGGCCACCTATAAAAAATATCGGTTTACGCCAAAAAAAGTTTAGAGAAAAAGTTGGTTTAAATTAAAGAAAAATAAGAAACTACACACAGCGTTTTTAACAAGTCGTACCATAACATTAATCTCCAAACCAGTTGATTTCCAAACAGACCTTAAAATCCTCTTCCCGCATGCGTACCAAGTCTTCCAAACTGAAAATGTTATCATCAACAAAAACTGTATGCATAAAATAATGAAACTTGATTTTTTGTTGTTCTTCAGAAAGATGTGGTTTAAATACTTCAAAGTTCCAGTTAAGCTTTTCATCTTCATGAATACTATCTCTTATTTCAGAAGTATTTCCATCTAAATGTAAGGACCAGAAATGAAAAGCAGTCCGTCGACTTAATTCTCTTTGCAGTTCCATTGTAGCAATGTCATTTACTTCAGAACCATGATATTCTATTTGTCCTTCGATGGAATAATATTGAAATTTTGGCTCAGTTTCAGATAATGATTTAAAAAGATTATTCAATTCTGTCAGTTCTTTTTTTAAGACATCAGTACATTTCCAAAGCCAATTGTTTACTTTTAAAATCTGTTCAATATTTTTCTTATTCCATTTAAAACTATTATTAAGTGTTCTACATCTGTCCTCCAGCATATTATAAATAAAATCTGAATCAGCATTATGATAAGGATAACAACTAGAGAAGCCACTTAGCTCATTCACATCATAATTCAGAATTACTTTAACAACAGGAGTAAAATCCTTTATTGTAAGTTCCATTAAATCTTTATTGCTGAAAGTCTTGTTGTATTTTAAGAAATGAGATAAAAAACTGCAAAAATCTAAATCCTTATCATCAGGAATATTTAAGTTCCAGAAACGATTTTCTTTCTGATTCAGACGAGCTTTTGAAAGAGGCATAAAGTCTCCTGTGAGAGAATCAAAAATAAGCTGCCATGCTTCAATTTCTTCGTTGCTATACCAGGAAATGTTATCCCATTTATCTATAATTGCCTTTTGTTTTTTTGTGGGACTTTCGATTTCATACAATTTTTCTACAATTTCTTTTTCAAACACGATTTTACCTATTACCTTAAAACCATGAAGAAAAGACATTCCGTTTTTCTCAATTTTAGAAAAGAGTTCATATGCAGATTTTATTTCTTCTATCAAAATATCCTGTAATTTTATAATATCAGAATTGAGGTCCTGAAGTTTTTGAATGTCTTCATTTTTCCATTCAAAAGTCTTATCAAGACGGTCTTTTCTTTTAATATATTTCAATTCCCGTTTGTCTAGGTAAGTTGGATTATACATAATAGTCCTCCTTCAAGTAATTTCAATCATAATTATAAAACTGTTGCTCTATCATTTGATGATATTGGTTAAATAATATTTTTCGCCAGGTACTTGATTTTCTACATTATTCGCCTATAATATAAGTGTAGATTATTACTTCACTTTTATTAGTTATAAGTAAGGCTAATAAATGTTTTCACATTTTTTTTAACGCCTTGCTATTTATCACCAGCCACCAGCGGCCTTACTCAGGAGGCAAATATGTTTTTTGATTATCTCTTAAATACTTATGGTACTAATGAACCAATTTTTGTCTCTGACATTACATATGATGGAATGACGCAGAATAATATCCGCCAGCAGATTATGAACTATGCTGCAACCGGTAAGCTTAAGCGATATGACACAGGAATCTACTATATTCCGAAAGACAGCATTTTCAAAACTGCACCATCATTATCACAGAATTCTGTAATCGAAAAAAAATACCTTTATTCAGGAACGGAACGCTGTGGTTATATTAGCGGAATCAATTTTGCAAATAGAATCGGCATTACAACTCAGGTTCCTGCAAGCTGCGAAGTCGTTACAAATAAAGCCTCAAAGGATTACAGGGAAGCAACTCTTGCATCTGAAAAAATCATAATCAGAAAACCTCGAGTAATGATTGATGAATCAAACTATAAATACCTGCAGTTTCTGGATCTCTTAAAAGATATAGACTTGTATTCAGAACTGGAAGGAAAAGAATTGAACAATAAGATTAAAACATATATGGAAAAGTCAGGATTACAGTTTCAACAGCTGGAACAATATCTTTCTCTATATCCCGACAAGATTTTTCGCAATATGTATAAGGTAGGAGTACTCAATGGAATTTCTGCATAACGATAAAGAAACATTTTCTCAGGCAATAAATCTTGTAACAAACAAAAATGCTATCAGACCTGATATTGTCGAAAAAGAACTATTGATATTGACAATAAAATGTGTTATATTGGTATTAGGTAATACCGATTATAAAAGGGAGATAAGTTGAATAACATTATCGCTGCTCAACTATTCATACATAAGCTAAAACCTCTTCTTGAGCAGAATAAAGTAGTTTTTGATCCGCGTAATCAAAAAACTAAAATCTACATCAAATTGAAAATCTGGACTGATGCTAATGGAGATTCAGGTGTAGTTATGTCCTTTCATGAGGAGGGTGACTATGATTAAGATGTCTTGTCCTTATTGTGAAGCTGTTCATGATGTAAAAGAAATTAGAACGGAAGAAAAAATTACTTTTAAAGAAAAACTTGTCTCTTATACAGCAATTCAGTATGAATGCTGTAACTGTCACGAATCTTTTGAAACTGCTGAGATGATGGATGCAAATCTTCTTGCCATTAGAGAAGCATACGAAGAGCAGTATGAATCTATTAAACCTGAAAAAATTATTGCTATTCGAGAAAAATATAACGCAAGCCAGAAGGCATTTAGTTTGATTCTTGGTATGGGAGAATTAACTATCAACTCTTATGAACAGGGAAAATCTGTACCTAATTCGTCAAACAAGTTAATTCTCCAGCTTGCTGATAATCCTCTTATTTTTTTTGAGATGTATGAAAAGAATAAAAATAAGATTGGAGCAATTCAGAGAGAACGAATTGAATCTTCACTTGCATATATAAATTGCAAAAGATGGGGTGGCTTGGAAAATCTCTATACACGTCTATCTGAATCTGAAAGAGAAGTACTTGAAAGCAAAACATATATTGTTGATGGTTCTGTAGGCCAGATTGTTGTAGATATGGTAAAGGCAGAAATGAATAAATCCAGTTTTGCAATTGATTAGGAAATCCTCCTGAGAAGGCAAATTTTCAAATCAACTGGAAAATGATTTATCCTAAAGACGAATCGTTTAAAGTTGAAAACAATGTTCTTCAACTTTGCCAAGTATATTGGCTAAATAATAATTCTTGCCAGATTTTAGTAATCGCAATTCGTGTATTGTTCATGTATCTCATTTAATGAAGTTCTGTAGTAATCTATTACAATATTCTTTTCTTTACACCAGGCTTTAATTAATTCATATTCTTTATAGGTCATCTTTTGATATGTCCAGGGTTTTGGAAGTGTTACTTCTTCCAGCGTAAAAAAGTTATCTCCTTCAAATTGGGGAAGTTCAAAAAGGAATTTATATTTATTTCCTTTCATTACATAAATCTGAGTCGTCCATTTATCTATAACTTCTATATCTATCATCTGATTTTTAGGACTAAATTTTTTCTTGTTCAGAGTGTAAATCATACCAACTTTTTTCGGCAGAAGAAATCTGTACCCGTCTTTTTCCCATTCAAGGTTTAATTCTTCCTGTGTATATGTTATTAATTCCTTTTTAGAAGGGAACTCCCAGATATCACAATTTTTTGTAAATTCTTCTATAATAAAGTTAAAGGTTTTCTTTGAAAAACCTTTTTGTCGCAGTTTTGGTATAGCAACATCATTTATAAAATCTTTTGAGAAGTCTTTTATTACATTAATGATTGCTTCAAAGGCATATACCTTTTTGTATTTTTTTAGGAATGAGTTTTCACAAATTTTTATCTTTCGAGGGTGTTTAAGAAAATCTTTGATCAAATATCCTGTAGTAGTTTCGCTACAATTCTGCAGAAGGAATCTTATTTGCTCATACAACCAGGGAGTTCTGATAAAAGAGAAACAAGTTTGAATATTTCCGTTCTCTCTGTAATAATTTGGAGTATATTTGTATATTTTATCATCTCTAACTTCTTTATCTGTATAATCTGCAAACATTCCATCTGAATAAACCGACTGGGCAAAATATCTTTTCTTATCAGCGTTCATTATCCGGTCAATAGCTTCCAGGCTACGAAATCCATATACCCATAATCCCAAGAATTCTGCAAACTCATTAAAGCCTGCGTAGTAATAGCTCTGAAAAGTAGAATTATTTTTAAGACCACACAACAATAAAATATCGCCAGCAAAATCTTTACTATCTTTGAGCTTTTGAACCCCCTCTTTTGGAGCAAAACATGGAACACTGTTAAAGTCTTGCTCTATAGAGTCTGATTCAATTCTATTAAATAATTCAAGAAAATCTTCTTTGTTCTTAAAATATTGTTTCTTTCCAAACATAACAGGCCTCTCAATCATCCAGCATTTCAGGAAATACGATTAATACCCAAAATGAATTCATAGTAATCTCCGGTTGTTTTTCTAAAAACAATTATAACAAAGAAGGTCTAGCAAACAGTGATAGAGGGAGATTTTTTTTCAATCTTTTCTCTGAAAAATAAACAATAGACTAAAGCTATTTTCTTAAAAAACTTACGAATTGAATAGACAAAAATATGTATAATCCTTCCAAAGACACTAATTACAAAAGAGTTATCCCTTTTTCTTTGTCCTTAATAATAACAAAAACACCAAAACAAAATATTTATAATGAGTACGTAAAACAACATAGAAAAAGGAGCAGATTTAAGGTGCAAACAGTCGATAAACAAAACAAGGCGGTAGGTACATGGCAAAAAAGCGACAGTCATTCAGTAGGATTTCAAGACAATAGTTACACTTGAAGCATTACGAGAGGAATCAACAATTCAGGAAATTGCAGTGAAATATGGAGTTCATCCGAATCAAATTTCACAATAGAAAGCACAGGCAATTGTAGGAATGGCTGACATTTTTGAACGCCCCAACAAAAAGTCAGAGGAGACAAGGAAACAGGAAGAAGAAAAGGCCGTCTTGCATTAAATACCTTACGCCAAGCAGAAAAACCGGAGAATAAAAAACAGGACAGTTAAAGCAAACTCATGAACTGGTTTCGGGAAAATCGCCAGTTCCGCCAAATTTTCTAAGACTCATTTAAGATTTCACACTTTCTGTAATTTTATCAGAAAGTGTTTTCACATGCGTTTGCACTAGGGTACAAAACTGATTAATTTTTAATCCGAAATGGTAAAAATGTGTTATAATAAAAAGCTGAAACTTTTATGAAAAAGTAAAAATACTATCAGGTTTTGATAGTGTTTTTATTCTAAAGTTATTCATAGCAAGGCAAATGAAAGTTATAATTAAACTTAATGGAGATTATTTTTATGTCAAACCCGAATAGAATCAGGATTATTTATCATCCAGCTCGAAAAGATATAAAATTTATTGTTTATGAAAATGAAAATGAAGTAAATGAGAAATTTGAAACGCTAGAGAAATACTCAATATATGGAAAAGATAGGTTTGTTTTAAGTTTAGTTGGAAGTGAATTTTTTGAGGATATAATTCATGTGTTTCCTACAAAAAGTAAAGTAGATTGTTCAATTAGAACTACTAGACTTGATTATGAAGATTTTAAACAGAAAGTAGAGGATTTTAATGAAAATTATGCAAAACCAAACGATAAATGTTTGATAAATCTGCTTGAACTTGATGAAACAGACGAACTTGTTGATATGAAAATTGCTTTTGAAGAGATAAAAAAACAGGGAGAAAATATCTATAGATTATTAGACAAATATTCCTTGGGTATTACAAATATTAAGTGTAGAACAGAGAATTCAAAATCATACCTTACTAAAATTGCCGAACGTATAAAGTATGAATCAAAGAAAATAAAAGAAAGTCTAAAGTCATTAGTTGATGATAATAATGTGAATATTTGTTTAATAGGTGTTCATAGTTCTGGAAAGTCTACTCTTATTAACACCCTTTTAGGTTATAAGTTATTACCTGTTGATATAAGACCTGAAACTGCAAAAATGTTAAAAATCCAAAGTGTTAAAGATGAATTTTCATCATTTATTGAGTTTAGTAAAAAAGACAAAATTTGCCATATTAATTGGAATGTGAAGAATGCGGGCTTTTATATTTCGAATTCGAATATTGATGATAATTTAAAGGCCGAAGTGGAAGAGATACTTTATAAGAATGGAAGTCTTAAACTTCATGAGCAAATTTATGGAGTCTTGGATTTTTTGAATGCTAGGGAAGATTTGAATGCTTGTATTGACTTTGGCTTCCCAATCCCATTTAATACCGAAGACCTGAAATTCACAATTTATGATACGCCTGGAGCTGATAGCAATGTTGGGTACCATAAGAAGATTTTGAGTGAAGCTTTATCTAATCAGACAAATTCTATTTTGATTTATGTCTTATTACCTGATAGTTTATCTGGTTCTGGTAATGTTGAATTGATGCAAGAATTGTTATAAAAATCAACAGATTTAAATAATGCAATTGATGTAGAACAGTCATTTTTTGTATTTAATAAAGCTGATTCAAGTAGTGATGAACTTGATAAGCTTGCTAATAGCCAATTGAAAAAAATAGAAGATGATAAATCTCCAATAAATTTGGCAGAAAGAAAATTGTTTTTTATATCATCTAGATTGGGATTTTCCGCAAAGGTCGTAAAAAATGAAACAGCAACAGAAGTTGATAAAAAGTATGTTAAATTTCATGGACCTGGATCTCTTGATAGTGATTTAGGTAGATTTTATCAGCATAATCACATAGGTAAATCAGAATATGCAACAAACCAAATGCTCAAGAATGCAAATGAAACACTGGATAAAACAGAAAATGAATATGATAAATATTTGATTACTTCTGGTATCTATACGTTGGAATCAGAAATTAAGAACTACGGAGAAAGATACGCTTCTGCTGTAAAAACATCTGCAATTATAAAAAGTATTGAAGGTGCGGCTGATTCTGTTACTAAAATGGTTAATGAAACAAAGCTTGGTGATGATGAGGAATTAAAAAAAGTAAAAGATGAACTTGAAGACGAAATTCAAAAAGTAGAAGAAATAATTGACTGTACATCGAAAGTCTTAAAAGAAAGACAGATTGAAACGAAAAGGCTAGGTGTTGATTCAGAATCCTTTCAATCAAGAATTTTGGAGCCAGTTGAAAATATACTGGATAAAAGACTAGAAAAATTTTTAAGATTATTTAGGGTTCATGTTGATGAACAAATGGAATCTGCTATTCAGACAGAAATAAAAGAAATATATCAAAAGTATTCAAATTCATATAAGGATAATCGTCAGAGCTATTTAAAAGCAACACAATCTAGTTTTATTGAAGACTTCTTTAGGACGTTGAATGAAGATAGTTCAATTTCGGAAGATATTAAGAATCAGCTCAAGAATATAAAAGCTCCTGTAATTCCTGAGTTTGGTCTTGATGGCTTTATAGATGAGTTATTCAAAAATGCAAAACTATTCGATCACAAATTAATCAAAGGAATGATGTCTGCTATAGCAAATTTTTCAAGCAGTGTTTCTTCTAAATTAAAAGAAAGTGTAAAAAATGATAGTAAACTTCCAAAGCTCCAAGAGACTGTTGAAGCAAAAGGTTTCAAGAATAAGCGTAATATTGGAAAACAGTTTATTTCTACGACTAGAGTTGGAGAAGAGAAGGTAAAAGTTGATATATCATTTATTGCTGAAAAAATAAATGATGGAATTCAGGTTGCAAATGATAAAATTCAACAGTGGATTACTAAAACAATTAGCAAAAAAGCTTTTGTGGATTCTGTAATAGACTGGTGTCAGACAAATCAAGGCAAACTTACTTCTAAGTTTGAAGATGATTATAAAGAGGCTCTTGTTCAGATGTGTGACGAGCTTAGCAATGAATTTAAAAATAATATTGATCGTTACTCAACAAAAATCAGAGCTTTAAAAGAAGATAATAAACCTTTGGAATTGCTTGCTGAAGAGATAAAAAATCTTGAGAAACAGTTTAACGAAGCTAAAGTTGAGCTTGATAAGAAGATTTAACAGGAGATTTTTATGATTGAAAAATATATAGAAGGGCAAAAACTTAATCGAACAAAGTTTGCATTGGATATAAAAAATGGGCTTATTACTCATGAAGAATTGAGTTTACTTATTTCCGAAATTGATGAATTTTGTAGTAACGGGAAAATAGATAATCCATATTTGGGTTCAACTTCATCAAGAAAATTAAAGAAGACAGCTTGGGATAAAAAATATCTAGACTCTTTGGTAGGGGAAGTTTCTTGTTCAGAAATCTTTAATAAAGAAAGTCTCAAGTATTTGTGTGATGTAAGTGCATATGTAAAATCCGCCACTAAAAGATTTTTTATTAAGGCTGGTATATATGTTATTGCAGTATTTATTATATTTCTCTTAGGCTTTTTTGTAGGAAGAAATAATTCTGCAGATTCTGAGAGCTTAAACACTAAAAAGAAAGTAGAACTGTTGCAACAGGAGAATAAATTACTAAAAGAAGAAAATGAGAGTTTGAATTCAGAACTAATTAAGATTAGAGAAAAATCTCTTGATTTACAGAATAAAGTTGAAGCAATTAATAGTGTATTAAATCCATCTACTCCTGAGAAAAATAGCGTTTCAGATGATGAATTAACTGCTCTTATAAAACGAGCTTTGAATGGCGAAAATATACGACAAGAATTTCAGACTAGTGAGTATTCAACATATCAAGTCGAAGAACGAGCTCTAGAAATGAAATTAAATAAAGCTCAGGCTAAAAAGCTTGTAGAAAATATGGTAACTGCAGAAAAATTCCATGTGGAGAAATTTTGCGAGTAAGTAATATGGCAGAAAACGAATCAATAAATGAAAAATTATTAAGTACTGAGTTGGATGCAATAGTATTAGAGAATAATCTTTCTCGTATTGCATATACATTAGATAGGGATTATTTATCTCATCTTGATGATTATGGTGTTTTTAAATTTAAAAATTATTGCGAAGCTCAAGGAATAGAATATAAACAAGGTGATACAAGAAATTATGCGGCAATAAAGGTTTCTAACTTTATTATTAATAAAGATGAAAAAGTAATCGATTGCATGAAAAATGTTATTGGGTCATTTTCAAATACACCTGATAGTTTAGCTTTTGTTGTAAATAGAAAAGTTGAATCGGTAGATATCTATTTTGTTTTTAAGAAAAATGGTGAAATCAGTACAAATAGTATAAGTGATAATTTGGATTTGCTAGATAATGCTTTTAAAGGAAATTTCCCGGGGTCTAATACTACAAAAATATTAAAAGATGATGATATTCCGATAGTATTTAAATTTCTAGAAGATGCAAAAAGTATTTCTATGCTATCTTCAGTTCCATCTGACAAATCAGAGGATTATATAAGTCAAGGAATTGAAAAACTATTGAATGGTGTTGTTCCTAAAACAAAAGATGAAGAATATGCAGTAATGATTCTTGCTGAGTCAATTACGCAAGAAGGAATAAGGGATATAATAAATGGATTTGAAGAAATGGCAACATCCTTAACTCCTTATGCATCTCATCAATTCCAGACAGGGAAAAATGATAGTGAATCTAATGGTGAAATGAAATCAACAACTGATACAACTGGTGTAAGTCATGCTATTAGTAAAACTCATTCTGTTAATATTGGTGCTAATGTTGGAAGAGGAATAACAAGCACAACTGGGCTTAATAATGCTGTGACAGATTCTTCCAGTGATACAGGAACAGAGTCTATAAGTGATACAGAAGGTTCATCAATATCCGATACAACTAATGAAAGTTCATCAGATGGAGATACTGATACCGTTGGTGCACATGGTGGATTCGAAATGTTTGGAGGGGCAAATTATAGTCATGCGTTTGTTAGATCGAAAACAACGGGCACAGCAAAAACGATTGCAAAGAATGTAGCCAAGACTGTGGCCAAATCTACTGCAAAAACGGTTGGCAAAGCTGTAACAGCAGGGGCTTTCAGCTCCGTTGCAAAAATGTTGTCATTTGGTTTATCTGGAGGCTATGGTTATAGTTGGGGAAAAATTGATACAGATTCTAAGAGTAATTCTTTAACGGATGGAACAAATCATAATATTACACTAGGTACAAGTGAGACGAATACTTATAATTACAAATCATATCAAGTTTCTGATTTAATTCAAAATCTTGAGACAAATATAAAGCGACTTAATGAAAGTAAATCTACAGGTCTCTGGAAATGTGCAACATACGTATTTTCAAATTCTATTACAACATCTGCAAGTGTAGCAAATTATCTAAGAGGTTTAACACAAGGTGATGAGTCATATATAGAATCTGCTGCAGTTCAGACATGGAAAGAAATAGTTAATAAAAATACAGGAGAAATTAAACAAGATTCTCCTTTTGCAGAAATAAAGAATTATTTGATGTATTTTATACATCCAATTTTTATTAATAGATATGATTTAAATTTTAATAGAACAGGGAAAAATAAACTTCTTGAAGAAATAAAAAATGAATTAAATAGTACTGAATTATCAGAAATTGAAAAACAAGAGTTTAATTCCTATTTTGAAAAAGCAATAAATGATAATTCTTTAGGTGCTCATTTAATCCCAATAACTCCTACAACGAATATTTCTACAACAGAACTTGCTAAAATATTTTCGTTGCCATCTCATTCTCTTCCTGGTTTACCAGTTCTTATATGTGCTGAATTTGGAAGAAATATCTCTTCGTATGACAAAAAAAGAATTGTAATAAAAGTTTAGCTTTAGGAAAAATTTATCATATGCACAATTCTGAACAACTTGATGTCGTTCTTGATAAGAAATCATTGGCATCTCATGTATTTATTACTGGCTCAACAGGTAGTGGAAAATCTAATACAATTTATAAACTACTTTCCGAAGCTAATAAGTCAAACTGTAAATTTTTAGTCATAGAACCAGCGAAAGGTGAATACAAAAATGTTTTTGGAACCCATTCATATATTCAGAGAGATAATGCTGGTAACTATATAATTGATGACAATAAGGAATATAAACGATTAAGCGAAGATGGAATTGCAAAGGTATATTCAACAAATCCTGTTATTGCTGATTTATTAAAAATAAATCCATTTAGTTTTAAGGAAAAAATACATATTTTAGAGCACTTAGACAGGCTTGTTGAGATTTTTAATGTATGCTGGCCAATGTATGCTGCAATGCCTGCGGTCTTAAAAGAAGCTGTAGAAAAATCTTATGAAGATGCAGGCTGGGATTTAACAACTTCCGAAAATCGGTATAAGAAGAGACTTTATCCAACTTTTGCTGATGTAACTCGTAATATTCGTTCTATTATTGACTCTTCTGAATATGATGCTGAAAACAAAGGCGCTTATAAAGGTTCTCTTATTACTCGTTTGAAGTCTCTAACAAATGGTATTAATGGTCAGATATTTACAACGGATGAAATTTCTGATGAGCAACTTTTTAACGAAAATGTAATTATTGATTTAAGTCGAGTTGGTTCTAGTGAGACAAAATCCCTTATTATGGGGCTTCTTATTTTGAAGCTTCAGGAATATAGAATGACTCAGGGGAAAATGAATGCAGATTTGAATCATATTACAGTTCTGGAGGAAGCCCATAATCTTTTAAAGAGAACATCTACAGAAATAAGTTCTGAAAGTGCAAATCTTCTTGGAAAATCAGTAGAAATGCTTACAAATGCCATTGCTGAAATGAGAACTTATGGAGAAGGATTCATAATTGCTGATCAGGCTCCAGAACTTCTTGATATGGCAGTTATCCGTAATACAAATACAAAGATTATTATGCGTTTACCAGATCTTAGTGATCGAGAACTTGTAGGTAGAGCGGCAAATCTCAATGATAACCAGATAGAGGAACTTGCAAAACTACCTTGTGGTGTTGCGGCTGTCTATCAGAATGAATGGGTGCAGCCAGTTTTGTGCAAAATAGAACAGTATAGAGTTGAAGATGATTCAAAATTTGAGTACAAGTTACCTCAAAATAGTGATACTTCAATTAATCTTCTAAAAAATAGGATTGAGATGGCAAATGCATTATGTAAGATTTCGCAAAATACAAATAAAATTGAGGACTTAAAGACTCATCTTGAAAAACATTTAATGAATACTGCTCTTTATAAATTTAGTGGTACTTTATATGCATTTTCAATGCAATATATTGATTCTACAAGGAAAAAGTGATTATTCCGCGTGAAAAGCACCATCAAATTCAAATTTGAGCAACAGCAATTC